>Ga0213822_1000109_pt1 | contig 87857 bp, 81 predicted proteins | sample MC6MC0908MG_FD_179872 | JGI IMG/M metagenome (GOLD analysis project Ga0213822, IMG submission 179872) | Enriched soil aggregate microbial communities from Iowa State University, Ames, United States - MC6-MC0908-MG | ecosystem: Environmental > Terrestrial > Soil > Unclassified | place: USA: Iowa... | reverse complement strand
TGGAATGGAAAAATTAGTACATCTGGTTTTCTAAGTTATAAAAATGCTTGGAACTTTGCATCAGAAAATGTTGGTGCCAATGGGAATGAATATCATTTTGTAACCAGTCTGCCAGGTGGGGCATCTGGTCCTTCAGTTATCTATTTTGTTCCTGAACATTAATAAACTTAGAATACTTTTTAGGCTGCCTTTCTTATCAGGCAGCCCCTTTTTATTTGTTATGGTTGCGCTACTTTGTGGTGTTAATGGAATATCCCGCTTAAAGATAGCTACTTTTTGATTTGGGCGGAAACAGGCTAAAAGCAAAAATAAAAAATAGGTATAAATAGGACAAAGCCTCATTGGTGAAAATTCACTGTGAGGCTTTATTATAGAGTTATCGAGAGTAACAATTAATTCGTTATGGGAACAAAGACTCCGAGCTTTTTGAGAATTTCTATTTTATGTTTCTCACCCCCGGCATAACCTAACTCATTTATATGGTTGGTTCAGCTAATCCTCCAGTATGCTTATAGTTCATGACCTGTTCAAACATTTCATGTAAAGTAAATTTCTGTTCAACTACTTTTGTACGGTTTACATGATTGGTATTTCTTAAACCCTTCCTCTTAGTTTTCCGATTTATAGGCATAAAAAAATCCACCTTTCTTAATTGAAAAATGGATTTAACGCACCAGTACACCGTCAAAAATGTACCGTATATTATGTAATTTTCAGTATAAGTACAGGTGTGAGATTGGAAGGAAATAACAGTTCAAATCACGGTTTTAATCAATGTCAAAAAACTGTCTGAACCCTTGATAACACTGAAGAAAATTGGCGGGACTGCGTGGGAATCGAACCCACCAGACCACACACGGTGGTCTCAAGCAGTTTTGAAGACTGTGGAGGGCACCAGCACCCCAATCAGCCCCATTGGATGTAGTATTTTCAATGTGTAAGGACTATGGATTAACAGTCTTTTTCACTTATCTATCATTTGTAATCATATTACATTGGAATATAGTATTAATCAATAGAAACGGTGGATTTGTCATTATTTCGACAAGGTTTTCATTTTCCTTATTTTGCACTTCTAGCTTTTTCCCCTGCCTCAACACTCCAAAATTCTGGCGATAACTTGTCATTATCCCTCCAAACAGACTATAATAAGGAATAATATCGTTTTTTGTAGGTGAATAATATGCTTCAAGGTTGGTTTTTATGGTTTATCCTTTTTTGGGTAGTTTTTTTAGTTGGATCATTTTCCATTGGTGGATTCTTTATGTTCCGTAAGTTTTTGAAGAAAATGCCGAAAGAAGATGGCAAATCTGTTATGGATTGGGAAGAACACTATGTAAATGAATCTCGCCATCTATGGAATGACGAGGAAAAAGCTCTTCTAGAGGATTTGGTCAGTCCGGTGCCTGAACTATTCCGCGATGTTGCACGCCATAAAATTGCTGGAAAAATTGGTGAATTGGCTATTCAAGAGAATGCAACTACAATCACCCAAGAACTGGTGATTCGCGGGTATATCCAAGCAACCCCGAAACGGGATCATAAATTTTTACGAAAAAAGCTTTTTCAAAATCAAATTGATGTTGCGCCTTACGAGCATTTATTCTAAAAAACCGTTCATTTTGCGAACGGTTTTTATTTTTTGCTAAAATAAAAACACTGACTCAAAAAGAATCAGTGTCTGTAAATTATATCATTTTTATCCCATGAAGCTCTTTATAAAGTTTCATGTAAGACCGGTACATTGCCACACGCCATGGCACAATCATACTGAATGCAAGCAGGAAGAACATGCCGCTTAATTGCCCGATATCAATCGTACTGCTTAGAATTGTTTTTAATACAAGGCGAACGACTAATAAACCAACTAAAATAAAAATAAACGCTTTTGACCGCTTTAAATAAATATCGTTGTCACGAATTTCAAATTTAGAGGTTTTGATCAGCAAAATGGAAAATAACATGCCTACAATTACGGCCTCTAAAATTTCCATGGTGGTGAGTCTAAATTCCGGAACAACATACATCAGTGCCCCGCTGGACATAAAAATGGGCGGCATGATAATCTTCTTTACATTTGTAGGTTTCTTTGCAGCCTTCATGCGGACGAACAGAACAAAGAAGCCCATAAAAACTGCTCCAATTGAAGAAATAACAACGTAATTCATTGGATCCATTCTTCCCTTATCTAATTATTTACTTACCCATTATATATCAAAAAATGAATTTTGATATACATTTTTGTATTGTATTTCTATACCCAAATTTTCACTGAGGAAGGTATGGAAACAAAAAAAGGAAAAACCATTAAGGAGGATCCTAATGGTTCTGATTTCAATACCCTATGGATGGTGCGAGGGGGACTTAAAATCCAGTAAATCCGCCAAACATTCCTTGGAAAATGATTATGATTTTTGTCATCCAATCAAAAAAGAGGACAATCCCCATGACAATCATGATATAGCCGCCAATTTTCATAATTTTTCCACTGTGTTTTTTAATCCATTTCATCCGTCCAACAAAGAAGGATAATATTAAAAACGGAATGGCGAAGCCCAATGAATAAGCCAGCATGTATAATACTCCTGAGCCTGGATTTGATCCAGCTAGAAGAATAACTGCCGAAAGGATCGGACCTGTACAAGGTGTCCACCCTGCGGCAAAAGCCATCCCAATTAAAATTGACCCAATATATCCAGAAGGGCGATTCTTAAATTCAAACCTTCGATCCTTCATCAAAATCTCTGGTTTAAATACACCAACTATGATTAATCCAAATAAAACAATAAATATTCCGCCCAATTGACGAATAATGTCTTTATACTCAGAAAAAAAGCTCCCAATAAAAGATGTCCCAAATCCAATGGCAATAAAAATAATTGAAAACCCAATCAAGAAAAATAACGTATGGAGCAAACTTCGTTTTTGCAGCATGGCATTTTCACTTTTCAGTTCCCCTACAGACATTCCAGTTATGTACGATAGAAACGCTGGATAAAGTGGTAAACAACAAGGTGAAATAAAGCTTAAAAATCCTGCCCCTAATGCTAAAAATATATTTACATCAGACATATTAACACTCCCACTATAGTCGATACCTCTTCATTCTAACAAAAATTATTTCTAAAAGATAATGGTTAACATGAATATTTTGTGACTCCAATGCTTACACTTCAAAAAATATTCATATTTTCCAATTTCCAGAGGTTGTGATTGGTTATTATTTTACAAATATCTTTGAAATTTTTTACATCATAGGTTATACTAGTAAAACAATCCCAGTTTTGAAGTCTATCAATCTATTTTTTCCAAATTTAGGAGTTACTCCGGAAAGGATATACGGCCGTGATCAAACAAGAATTAGTTGCATTAATTGAAAAAAAGCGCGCTGAATTAATTCAAGTGGCTACAACCAACGGCTTAACTTCCTCCGTTGCAATTCGCTATAGTCAGGAACTGGACAACCTTTTAAATGAATATAATCGAATCTATATAAAAAAAGTTTCATCATCGGCCTGTTAGCAGCTCATACCACTACCTAATAGGTTAATTACTATAGAAAAGCCCGGCAAAGTGCCGGGCTTTTCTATTATTTTACTATATCCTCTAAATGTCCAATTACTCCATTTTGCAATAGGAACATTTTATGATATAAACCTTCTTGTGCCAACAGTTCCTGATGTGTTCCCCGCTCCACAATTTCCCCTTGATGTAACACAAGAATGAGGTCAGCATCCTGGATGGTGGATAATCTATGGGCAATGGCAATGGTAGTCCTTCCTTTGCGCATTTTCGCAAGGGCTGTTTGAATTGCTTCTTCTGTTTCCGTATCTATATTAGCCGTCGCTTCATCCAGAACCAATATTTTGGGATTTGCCGCAATCGTTCTCGCGAAAGCAATTAATTGCCGCTGACCGCTCGAGAAAGTGGCGCCCCTTTCCACTACTTTATGATCAAAGCCATCCTCAAGCTTATCAATAAACAAATGTGCTTGAACAAACTTTGCCGCTTCTTCTACTTGTTCATCCGTCATGTCCTCGTTATGAAGCCGAATATTATCTTTTACTGTCCCATAAAACAAAAACGGATCCTGCAGGACCAGTCCCATTTTCTCTCTGAGTTCCTGCTTGGTAAAGTTGCGAATGGATTCCCCATCAATCAATATCTCTCCACGTTCGTATTCATAGAAACGCATCATTAGATTAATGATGGAACTCTTGCCGCTTCCGGTATGGCCCACAAGTGCAACCGTTTCGCCCGGATTTGCGGTAAAGGATATATTTTTAAGAACGTCCCGTTTCCCATCATAAGAAAAACTTAAGTTCTTAAATTCAATCTTTCCTTCTTCAATTGATATGGTTTTCTCTTCACTCTGAGGCGGAGCCAACTCTTCCTCATCTAGCAATTTAAATACCCTTGAGCCTGCAACAATGGCCTGCTGATATAGTGACAGCCGCATCATCATCTGGTTTACCGGTTCAAAAAAACGATCCAAATAATTAATAAACGCATAGATAACTCCAATTTCTACACTATTCTCAAAGGAGGTAATCCCGAAATAGCTTAGGACAATGATCAGTGCAAAAATATAAATCAAATCAATTGCCGGTCTTAATAGCAAACCATCAATTTTAATATTTTTCATGCCCGCATTATAGTGCTTCTCGTTAATATCCCCAAACTCTTTTCGAAGGCGTTTTTCCTGCCGAAATACTTGAATGATCGACATGCCAGACAAGGACTCGCTTAATTTCGCATTCAGCTGGCTTAGTCTTTCACGCATATCCAGATAGTAACGTGAGCTTAATTTCCGGTATAAATTCATGACAAATAATAAAATCGGGATAATGATGACACAGAATAAGGCCAGCTTCACATTCAAAATAAACATAGCAATAAATATACCAGTCAGCAAAAATCCACTTTGAATAAAAGTCGCAATTACGGTAACAAACATATCCTTAATCGCTTCTGTATCATTCGTTACCCGAGAGACGATACTGCCTGCAGGGGTTTTATCAAAATACTTCAACCCAAGTGATTGAACCTTCGAAAAAACATCTATGCGAAGCTGTTGGATTATATATAAGGCAATCTCCTGAAATTTCACAAATTGGAAAAACATCAAGATCGCTTTAACAATTTGTATTCCCATGTAAACCGAACCAAGAATCAATAAAGGCTGAAACGCAAGATTTCCTGGTGTCAAATAATCATCAATGAAGATTTTAACTAAAAGCGGCAGAACAATATCCCCAATAGTTGTTAGCAGCAGCAGGATAAATGCAAGACCAATGATTTTTTTATGCGGCTTTGTATAGGAAAGAAGACGGAATAAGACCTTTCGTTGATCACGTTCTGACAAATTTGCTTTCTCATCCATATTAATGTCCTCCATGCTCGACCAGCTCTTCTAGCTGCTGGTGTAAATACATTTCCTTATACCATCCGTCTAAATCCATCAATTCCTCGTGTGTGCCTCTTTCCATGATCTTCCCTTCTTCTAAGACAAGAATAAGATTGGCATGTTGAATAGCACTTAAACGGTGTGAAGTAATGATCGTTGTTTTTCCTTCGCGATTCTGCCTTAATGAAGAAAGAATTTCTTCCTCAGTTTTGGCATCTACCGCTGACAAGGAATCATCAAGGACTAATACTTCCGGATTCATTAATAGTGCGCGGGCAATCGAAATTCTTTGTTTTTGTCCCCCAGATAATGAAACTCCCCGTTCTCCAACAACTGTTTCATAGCCATCGGTAAATTGAAGAATATCGTCGTGGATATTAGCTAGTTTCGCGGCAGTTTCAACTTCCAATAACGTGGCAGTTGGGTCTGTAAAGGCAATATTTTCAGCAACAGTAGACGAAAATAAGAAATGATCCTGTGGAACATAGCCGATTGCTTTGCGTAATTTTTCCAACTTATAGTCTTTTAGAGTCATGCCGCCAAAAAGAATCTCACCTTCATAGCCTTCAAACTCCCGAATCAGCAGCTTCAAAAGCGTTGTTTTTCCTGCACCCGTTTTACCGACAATCCCAAGCGTCTCACCTTTTTTAAGTGAAAAATTAATATCTGTTAAGATTGGCCTTGATTCACCTGGATAGGTAAATTCTGTGATTCTGTATTGGATATCGCCACATGGCAAGATATCCAAAGCCTTTTCGTTATCAATAATGTCTACCTTTTCCCTTAGAAGTGCGGAAACACGGTCATAAGAAGCGCGGCCGCGTTCAACGATGTTAAATAACCAGCCAAATGCAAGCATTGGCCAGATTAATAAACCTAAATAAGTCGTAAATGAGATTAACTCGCCAATCGATAACTCGTCATTAAGGACATACTTCGCACCAAATGCAATCGATAAAAAAAAAGAAATGCCGACAATAATTGAAATGGTAGGGTCATAGAGGGAATCAATTTTCGCTACAACAATATTTTTTTGGACAACATCCGCCGATTGTTTACGGAAATCTTCTATATCTTCCTGCTCCTGTCCAAACGTTTTGATGACCTTAATCCCTGTAATACTTTCCTGTGTTTTATCATTTAGTGATGAAAATGCTTCTTGTGCCTTATAAAAACTTTTGTGCAGCATCGTGCCAAACCAGTTTGTCAACAGTGCCATAAACGGCATTGGAATTAAACAAATTAAGGTTAGCTTCCAACTGATCGTAAAAGCCATAGCAATGATGACAAATCCGCCTGTTGATAGGGAGTCCACAAGAGTTAAGACCCCCGCTCCCGCCGTTTGTTGTATAGCTGACAGATCGTTTGTGGCATGGGCCATCAGGTCACCAATCCGGCTTTTCTGATAAAATGATGGTGACATTTTGGTAAAATGTTGATACAAACGATTTCTTAAAATCCTGCTAAGTTTTACCGCTGAACCAAAAATCATAATTCTCCAATAATATCTAAGGACATACATCGCCAGCCCCACAGCAATCAGAACCACAATCCACTCGATCAGCATTCCTTTTGTGACGGTTCCATCGTTAATATGGTCGGCAATAATGCCAATAACCTTTGGCGGAACTAGCTGTAGCAGTGCAACAAGTAATAAAATAAGAACCCCTGATATGTACGCTTTTTTCTCCTGTTTAAAAAACCAGCCTAACTCTAAAAAAACCTTCATAAAAACCCCCCAAAGACCTAAGAAAATATTACTAAAAACTGCCTGCAAAATGATTTACTCGCAAAAATATTTTAGCCTGCCAAAGTTATATTTTATCAAATATTTCTAAAATAATAAAGATTTAGAAATTCCGATTTTAAAACATGAAAAAAGCACTCATCTACATGAGCGCTTGTCCGTTTTATTTAGTTTGCTGCTTGTTCATCGCTGACATCATTTGGTTGATTTTCTTCTGCGAAGGCTTCATACCCATTTGCATCATCATCATTTTTAACATTTGTTCATTGATTGGCGGATTTTTCTTTAAGTAGCTCATCATATATTTACGAGCAATGAAAAATCCTAGTGCTACACCAGCGGCTAATGCTAGTATACCAACTAGAATGTAATAACCCATTAAACTTCCTCCTTCATGTTGTCTACCATACAGTGTACTAAATAATACGGGATAAGACAATATCTCGATGCAATTAGATAAATTTTCTTTCTTTAATCGGTTTTAACCAGCCGTATCGCTCGTGGTCAAGGTCCAATGCCAAAAATGAAGATTCGCATTTTCTAAGCACTTCAAAAAAAGCCGTTTCTGCTTCATAGCTCCCTTCCGCTTCAACTGTAAGTAAGTCCTGAAAGACCTCAAGCCTTGCCGTGCTTAGTTTTCCACTTAAGAAAATCGTGTATGCGCCATGATCCGCTTTAAAGCCTTTAATTTTTCCCAGTTGTTTTTGTATCAATTGATGGATCTTTAACACTTCTACCCGTTTCGTTATATAAGAAATTTGCTTTTGTGTTATAAATTTAAGCTCACCGTCAGCTGTTCGATGTTCCTGAAAAAGCTGAAAAAATAATCGCTCTCTTCCGAAGTAATGGGCGGCAAATTCATCTTCTATTAAATATAGCTGATATTTTCTCACCACTGTCCTCTCCTTCGTTGAAACCCCTTTTTCCTATTATAAAAAAACAACGACAAAACATTTGTCTTTCGGCGGCAAAAACTTTCACTATTTTTGTCGATTAACAGGTTTTATAACAAATCTACTATGAATTCGTTAGAATGATCGAGAATTCCTTTTAAAGGACATATTGTTCACATTATTGTAAAAAGTGAAGCTATTTAACAAATAATACCGATAGTCCTCAACAGCAGTTTCTTAGATTTTTCCCTTCATTGCGTCAAGTTCATCTGACATACTTTTTGCTTATTCCGGATTGGCTTATTTTGTGGGTGGATTGGCTCAAAAATTCCAATTTATGGCTCATTTTGAACCCGTTTTGGCTCAAAATTTTTAGTTTTTGGCTCACTTTCTTTGATTATTGGATATTTTACCATATTATTACAATATTTACCCCCAAAAAAAGAGAACGGATTCCTCCGTTCTCTCCTGACTTTCACGATCTTATTTTTGTAAAAGTGCTTTTACACGTGCAACTACATTATTAACAGTAAAGCCGTATTCTTCCATGATTTTTTCACCTGGCGCTGAAGCTCCGAACTTATCAATCGCTAAAACATCGCCTTCGTCACCAGTATATTTATGCCAGCCAAAGGAAGCTCCCACTTCAATTCCAAGTCGTTTTTTCACATTCTTAGGCAGCACAGAATGTTTGTATTCTTGGGATTGTTGTTCAAAACGATCCCATGATGGCATGCTGACAACAGAAACGTGAACGCCTTCGCTAGCAAGGGCTTTTTGTGCATCAACAGCTAGACTAACTTCTGAGCCAGTCGCCAACAATAATGCATCTGGAATTTCTTTTTCAGCTGGAGAAACCACATATGCTCCTTTTGAAACTCCCTCGTACGCGGTTGTATCGGTCCCTTTTAATGTCGGTAGATCTTGACGCGTCAATACCAGTGCTGTAGGCTTGTTGGTTGACTCAACAGCAAGCTTCCAAGCTGCCGCTGTTTCGTTACCGTCAGCAGGACGAATGATTGATAATCCTGGCATAGCGCGTAATGCAGCAAGTTGTTCGATTGGTTCGTGTGTCGGACCATCTTCCCCAACAGCAATGCTATCATGGGTAAATACATAGGTAACAGGTAATCCCATTAATGCAGCTAAACGAATTGCTGGACGTAAGTAGTCAGAGAAAACAAAGAAAGTACCGCCAAATACTTTTACACCGCCATGAAGGGCAATTCCGTTCATCGCAGCACCCATCGCAAATTCACGTACACCGAACCAGAAGTTTCGGCCTTCATAAGCGCCAGGCATATAGTCTTTTGAACCTTTAATCATCGTTTTATTTGAACCTGCAAGGTCTGCAGAACCACCGATGAAAGTAGGAAGGTTTTTCGCAATACCATTTAATACTTCACTGGAGGAAGCACGGCTTGCAAGGCTTTTTCCTTCTGGATATAGAGGAACATCTTTGTCCCAGCCTTCAGGAAGTTCATTTGCTAGTGCTTGTTCTAGCTGTGCTGCAAGTTCAGGGTATTCAGTTTTATACTGTGCGAAAAGGTCATTCCATTCTCTTTCCTTCTTTTCACCGTTTTCTATAATAAGTTTTTGGAAATTGTCATAGACTTCTTGCGGTACATGGAAATCTTCTTCGAATGTCCATTTATAAGCTTCTTTTGTAAGTTTTAGCTCATCGGCACCAAGTGGTGAACCGTGAACACCAGATGTTCCGGCACGATTAGGTGAGCCATAACCAATGACTGTTCTTACTTCAATCATGGTCGGACGGTCTAAATCATTTTTAGCTTCTTCAAGTGCTTTAGCGATTTCTTCAAGATTATTGCCATCTTCTACTCGAAGATATTGCCAGCCATATGCTTGGAAACGGTCTTTCACACTTTCAGAGAATGATTTATTCAAGTCACCATCAAGTGAAATGTCATTGGAATCATAAAGGACAACCAAACGTCCTAATTTCAAATGTCCTGCAAGCGAAGCTGCCTCTGCAGAAACACCTTCCATTAAATCCCCATCACCGCAAATACTGTATGTAAAATGGTTCACAAGTTCATAATTGTCTTTATTATAAACGCTTGCGACATGGCGTTCTGCCATTGCCATTCCAACTGCCATCGCAATTCCTTGGCCAAGCGGGCCAGTTGTAGCTTCAACCCCTTCAGTATGTCCATACTCAGGGTGTCCAGGTGTTTTACTTCCCCATTGACGGAATTGTTTCAGATCATCCATGGTTAAATTGTATCCGGATAAATGAAGCATACTGTAAAGCAATGCTGAACCATGGCCTGCAGATAAGACAAATCGGTCACGGTTAAACCAGTGAGGATTCTTGGGATTATGGTTCATTATGCGTGTCCATAATGTATAGGTCATTGGGGCAGCACCCATCGGCATCCCAGGATGTCCAGAGTTTGCCTTCTCGATTGCATCAATGGAGAGCGTACGTATTGAGGTAACAGACAAATCATCAATAGTATTAAACATGAATTACATCCTTTCTTATTCACAAATACGAAATACACCATTAATATTATATTGCTCTTCCTATTAATTCAACAAATAAACTAAAATAAAACATTAAAGTCACTTTATTTCTTTATTTTGACACAGTATTTGAGAAGATATGTAAAAAGGAATACATAAAATGTATTCCAAAACTTTTAATGAAGAGAATTTTTCTTCCTTGCTTTTAGCTTATCAGGTGTTACATCATTACCTTCAGGATCAATGAACTTTGTATTTGTTAATGTATCAAGCATATTAGAACGGAAAACGGCCAAATACTCACTTCTTAATTTAGATTGTTCTTTTGCTTCTATTTCCGTTAATCCCGTTGCTTTTGCTTTTCTTGCCAGTTCATTAATTCTTGACATTTTTTCTTTTGATAGCATTCCAGGACCATCCTTTCAATCTGTTTAAGATAACTGATTTTACTAAATAAAAGACCTTCTGACAAGGCAAAAGGTCTACTCATTTTGTGATTCCAGAAATTCTTGGTATCGTCTATGTACGGTTGCTTTTGAAATGTTGTAACCAAAACCCCTTAATGTTGCGGCTATTTCCGCAAAGGTCAAGTCATTTTTTCTCAATCTTACAATTTGTTCGATCGGAACTTCAATTTTTTCCCGCCCCGAGGATTCTCCAAGATTTTTTAAATTTTTTTGCGGTTTATATCCTTGTAGAACTGCTCTTTTCATACCTCGTTTTATTTTCACATTATGAAGCTTCCGTTGATATTCCTCTACCATACTGACGATTTTCAACACCATTGAATCCGATTCTGACAGCTCCAATTCACCTTTATGGGAAATACTATACAGCTTAACTCCTTCTTTTAAGATACAATGCAAAAGGGCGATTTTCGCATTTCCTCTTCCCAGCCTAGTTTCGTCCTGGATTAACAAAGCCTGTACTTGCTGATCTTTTATTCTTTCTAATACCTGTAGTATTCCTTCTCTTTCAAAATCATAACCGCTCGCTTGTTCTTTAATAATGGAATCAATTTCAAAATGACACTCTTTTGCAAGCTGGATAAGTTCATCCTCCTGACGGTGTAATGACGATTCCTGGGTTTCTTTATTCGTGCTAACTCGGCAGTATATAATTGCTTTCATATAAAAAGCTTCCTTTCTATTCTCCAGGGGCACTAGCTAGTTCAGTTGTTAGTGAAGAAGTGATTTTACTAACAGGAATGATGATTTCTTCACCAGGAAAAATTTGATCACTGATGTTTTCATTATGCTTCTTTACCCAGCTTACGAACTCCTTGTTTGATAAAGAATGCTTTGTGGCATATTGGTTAGAAATCCCCCAGAGTGTATCACCCTCAGAAATTGTTACTTTTACAAATTGATCCTGTTCATTACTATGATGTTGAAATGATAGTATGAAAGCAAATAAACAGCTTAAAAGGATAAGAGTAATAGCATATGAGTATTGGTTCAATAATTTTTTCATTTTTCCACACCTCTTATAGGAATATATGTTCTCTTTTAGTTGTTTTTATTATAATCCGAACATTTGTTTGATGTCAACCATTATTTCGAACTTATGTTTGTATAAAATGGGAGAACATGCTATAATAAAGACAACAATAACCAGGCGAGGTGCATTTTATCATGGTAAAAATATCAAAACGGCAGCAGGATATCCTGGATTTCATTAAAGATGAGGTTAGGAGTAAGGGATACCCTCCTTCGGTAAGGGAAATAGGAGAAGCGGTGGGACTTGCATCCAGCTCAACAGTTCACGGACATTTAGCAAGGTTGGAAAGTAAAGGACTTATCCGACGAGATCCTACCAAACCAAGAGCAATAGAAATATTAGAAGTAGATGAAGCAGCACATATCCCAAGAAGCAAAGTTGTAAATGTCCCGGTAGTTGGGAAAGTTACTGCTGGTCTGCCCATTACAGCAATTGAAAACGTGGAAGAGTATTTTCCTCTTCCGGAAAGTCTTGCACCAGCAGATGAACATGTCTTTATGTTAGAAATTATGGGTGAAAGTATGATAGAAGCTGGAATTCTTGACGGAGACTACGTTATTGTTAAACAGCAGCAAACAGCCAATAATGGGGAAATCGTTGTTGCGATGACTGAGGAAGACGAAGCAACATGTAAAAGATTTTTTAAGGAAAAGGACTACATCCGATTGCAGCCCGAAAACTCTACCATGGATCCTATTATTTTAAGGAATGTTTCGATTCTCGGAAAAGTCATTGGGGTCTATCGACACATTCATTAAAACCAAAAAGCTGGCACAATTGCCCAGCTTTTTTTTATGTCTTTTTATTGGGAAAATTTTTTAGAAGTAACATATTATGTATGAATATATGGAAAATTCAGTATTTATACTCATTCTCTTATTATAAATATTTAATATAATAATATTACACCAAGATTTACCTTAGGTCCCAAAATAATAGGCTTAAGGAGTGTGAGAAACTGTGTTAATGGACATTTTTTTCTCTTTAGTGATTGGTGGGTCGGTTGGGATTATTGGACATGTTCGAAAGTATGGAAAGATTGTCATGCCTCGAAAAACAAAAAGGTTCATTTATCTCGGTTTTCTAGAAGAATTGCTTCTAGGTGCAGTTGCATCTTTTCTCCTCGTCTTGTATACCGCTCCAAATTCATTGGTGGAAATTGTTCTGTTTTCCATTATTGCAGGAATTGGTGGTGATACAGTCCTTTTTAAAATCAAACTATTGAAACAAAACAGCGAAGAGAAATAACAATAAAACCCAGTATTGGATGATTTCCAAACTGGGTTTTTTGTTTATTCCGCTAAATATTAATACATGCTCATATATTGGTCACGTTCCCATTGGTGCACGACCGTTCTAAACATATCCCATTCAATCTCTTTTGCTTCAACAAAGTGTTCGAAGATGTGTTCGCCAAGGCCGGAGACAATCACTTCATCTGACTTTAATTGCTCTAATGCTTGAGCTAGTGTAGCAGGAAGATCAATGATACCCTCTTCAATTCTTTCTTCCTTACTCATGACATAAATGTTACGGTCAACTGGTGCCGGTGGAGTTAATTTATTTTTGATTCCCTCTAAGCCTGCTTTTAATAGCACCGCCATTGCTAAGTATGGATTTGCTGCTGGATCTACGCTCCGTACTTCTACACGTGTACTTAACCCGCGTGATGCAGGAATACGAATTAACGGTGAACGGTTTTGAGCAGACCATGCCACATAACATGGTGCTTCATAACCAGGTACCAACCGCTTATATGAGTTAACAGTTGGATTGGTTACCGCTGTAAAGCTTGGTGCGTGTTTTAGAATTCCAGCAATGAATTGACGGGCATTGTCACTCATCTGCAAGTCACCAGTTGGCTCGAAGAAGGCATTTTCACCATTTCTAAATAAAGAAAGATTCATGTGCATTCCAGATCCATTAACACCGAATAATGGTTTTGGCATAAAGGTAGCATGCAAGCCATGTTTACGCGCAATGGTTTTGACAACGAGTTTGAACGTTTGAATTTGATCACACGCAGTTAAGGCATCTGCATATTTAAAATCGATTTCATGCTGGCCAGGTGCTACTTCATGGTGAGAAGCTTCGATTTCAAAGCCCATTTCTTCTAACTCCAGTACGATATCACGGCGGCAGTTTTCACCAAGATCAGTTGGTGCAAAATCAAAATATCCACCTTGGTCATTCAATTCTAGCGTTGGCTGACCTTTTTCATCTAATTTAAATAAGAAGAATTCTGGCTCAGGTCCAAGATTGAAATCTGTAAAACCAAGTTCGTTCATTTCCTTTAATACGCGCTTTAAGTTATTACGCGGGTCACCGCCAAACGGTGTGCCGTCTGAATTGTGAATATCACAAATAAGGCGGGCTACTTTTCCTTTTTCTGCTGTCCATGGAAAGACCACCCACGTATCTAAATCTGGATACAAATACATATCAGACTCTTCAATCCGAACAAAACCTTCAATGGAAGAACCATCAAACATCATTTTGTTATCTAGCGCTTTCTCTAATTGGCTGATTGGAATCTCGACATTTTTAATGGTTCCAAGGATATCGGTGAACTGTAGGCGAATAAATTTCACGTTTTCTTCTGATGCCAGTCTCATAATGTCTTCTCTTGAATACTTTTTCATAATAAAACCCTCCAATTTTGAAAAAACTTCATTTTTTAATGGAAAAAACGTGATATATCGCCTTGTCTTAAGGATGAGCGATTCAATCTGCCTGAGTGGAATAGTTCGTTACGCAGCAGCTTTCTAAGGTCATCATCTGACAAATCGCGCTTTGCTTTTTCCGTTTGCTGGTCTACCACATTCGTTTGCTGCTCTTTAACTAAAAATAATTGCTTGATCCCTGCCATGTTGACACCTTGATCAACTAAATCCTTAATTTCTAACAGTCTATCAATATCATTTAAACTAAATAGACGCCTGTTCCCCTCGGTTCTTGCTGGAGAAATCAATGTGTGTTCTTCATAGTAGCGGATTTGCCTAGCAGTTAGTTCTGTTAGCTGCATGACAGTTCCGATGGGAAACAGTGGCATGGATCGGCGAATTTCTTTTCCACCCATCAAATTTCTCCTCCTTTTGTTAAATCATATTGCTATTATATGGCGTGTCAGAAAAGATGTCAATTACATGTTAGGTTTTCTAACATGGTTTTTTAATAAAAAAAGGACAACTTCGATAGAAGCAGTCCTTTAGCTATTTTATCCTAAATTAGATCAATTAATCCTTTTTTTACCAAATGGTCAATAGCAAGACAAACAGCCATTTTTACATGGGCATAAGTTAAGCCGCCTTGAACATACGCTACAAAAGGAGGTCTGATTGGGCCGTCTGCGGTTAGTTCAATGCTCGCACCCTGGATAAAGGTCCCCGCTGCCATTATGACGTCGTCCTCATATCCAGGCATATAACTTGGGTGTGGGGTCACATAGGAATTAATTGGAGAAGCAAATTGGATTGCCTGACAAAAGGCAACCATTTTATCCCGGTCATTGAACTGTACCGATTGAATTAAATCTGTCCTTTTCGCATCCCATCTCGGTGAGGAATTCATTCCCAATTTCTCCAGCATTGCCGCGGTAAAAACGGCACCTTTTAATGCCTGACCTACCACGTGTGGTGCAAGGAAGAAACCTTGATACATTTCCTGCAGGCTATAAAGGGAAGCCCCCGCCTCCGCACCGATTCCAGGTGATGTCATCCGGTAGGAACATGCCTCCACCCACTGTTTTTTGCCGACGATATAGCCGCCTGTTTTGGCAATCCCGCCACCGGGATTTTTAATAAGTGAACCTGCCATCAAGTCTGCTCCCACATGACAAGGCTCCAGATCTTCAACAAATTCTCCATAACAGTTATCAACAAACACGACTACGTCTTGTTTGATTTCTTTGACATTCTTAATCATCTCGCCGATTTCCGCAACCGTGAAAGAAGGCCTTGTGGCATACCCTTTGGAGCGCTGAATTCCAATCATTTTCGTATTTGGCTTTATTTTTTCTGAAACTACATTCCAATTGATTCCACCATCGCCCAACAGTTCCACGCTATCATAAGATATGCCGAATTCCTTTAATGAACCTACCCCGTTCCCACGGATTCCAACGATTTCTTCAAGTGTATCGTATGGTTTACCAGTAATATAAAGAAGTTCGTCTCCTGGACGGAGAACACCAAATAAAGCAATAGATATGGCGTGCGTACCGGAAATTATTTGCGGCCTGACAAGCCCTGCCTCCGCTCCGAAGACATCAGCATAGACTATTTCCAATGTATCACGGCCAATATCATCATATCCATAACCGGTGGAGGGGATAAAATGGGAATCGCTCACCCGTTTGTTTTGAAAACTCTTTAATACCCTAAATTGATTAGTCTCAATTCTTTCGTCTATTTCTTTATGTACTACAGCAATTTGTTTTTCAACCTCTTTTACAATCGGTTGGAGCTTTTCCCCATTATCTAATTGTTGAAACATGTTGTTACTCCTATCTAATTATTAAATTTCAGTAATAGTCCGGTTATTTGATGATCCTCTAATGTGTACCCTTTACACCGATAAAACTGCTCCTGTTCATCAAAAGTAAGTTCTCTTAATACGGTCTCATTTTTTAATTGAGAGAGCAGTTTTCCTTCCGTAGAAGGAACCTTCACGTCATAAGGTTTCATCATTTCAATAATGACCCTTTCCATTTTCTCCTTTAAAGCCTGACGATCTTTTTGGTCAAAAGCACTAATAAATACAGTCGGCGTATCAGCAGTTGGAACAAAATCAGGATGCTGCCTATCTTTTTTATTATAAACGGTTAGCTGTGGGATATCTTTTATTTCTAAATCATCCAGCAGCTTTTTTACTGTTTTTTCGTGATGAAAATAGTCTGGATTCGACATGTCAACTACATGGAGGAGCAGGTCCGCTTCCTTTACTTCCTCTAGTGTTGAGCGAAATGCCGCTATCAGTGTTGTCGGGAGATCTTGAATAAAGCCAACTGTATCAGTGATCAAAGATAAAAAGCCACTTGGTAAAATCAATTTACGCGTCATCGGGTCAAGCGTTGCAAACAATTGATTTTCCTCGTAGGATTCTGCTTCAGATAAACGATTAAAAAGAGTTGATTTCCCAGCATTCGTGTAGCCGACAATTGCCACTTGAAAGGCTTTGTTTTTCTTTCTTCTTTCCCGATATCGATTTCGGTGCTGAACGATGACCGATAGCTGGGTTTTAATGTCATCGATTCTGCGGCGGATGTGCCGGCGATCCGATTCTAACTTTGTTTCCCCGGGACCTCTTGTTCCAATTCCAGCACCAAGACGAGATAATGCGGTACCTTGGCCAGCTAAGCGTGGTAGTATATATTGAAGCTGTGCAAGTTCAACCTGGAGCTTACCTTCTTTGGAGCGTGCCCTTTGTGCAAAAATATCTAAAATGAGTTGGGTCCGGTCAATAATCCGAGCATTCACCTCGGAAGCAAGATTTCTCTTTTGACTTGGAGATAGTTCATCATTAAAAATTACTATATCCGCTTCAAGTTCATCAACGAGCGCATTTAGTTCTTCTACTTTCCCTTTCCCTATATAGGTTGCCGGATGAACCCGTTCCCGTTTTTGGACGACTGACATCACCACTTCTCCCTGAGCGGTTTCTGTTAATGAACTTAACTCTTCCATCGAATAGTGAAAACGTAAATCATCATTAGCATTGGTTTGACAGCCGACAAGGATTGCTTTCTCCTTCGTTTCCATTTGTTTCACTAGGCATCCTTCCTTCTTTAAAATCTCTACCACTCATCATAACAAAAAACGATTACTTTCTCTAATTTCCCCATACCTATTAAGTATAAAAAAATTTGTTGTAATTTTCCTGTATCGTGATAAAATTTTAATGTTTGTTATTTGAACGGATTTTACTATTATCATAGTTTTTTCATAAAAGTCATCAAGGAGAAACAGTTATAATGACATGGGAAGTTTTAAGCATGATTGGCACGATTGCCTTTGCGGTCAGCGGCGCAATTGTTGCCATGGAAGAGGAATATGATATTTTAGGAGTGTACATTTTAGGAATTGTCACCGCTTTTGGCGGCGGGGCCATTCGAAACCTATTAATCGGTGTACCGGTCTCTGCCTTATGGGAACAGAGTTTATTTTTTCAAATTGCCTTGTTGTCGATTACTGCCGTGTTTTTATTTCCAACCAACCTTCTTAAACACTGGCAAAAATGGGGAAACCTGTTCGATGCAATAGGCCTGTCCGCGTTTGCTATTCAGGGTGCAATGTATGCTGTAAATATGAACCATCCACTGAGCGCTGTAATTGTTGCAGCCGTATTGACCGGAATTGGCGGCGGGATCATCCGTGATTTATTAGCAGGAAGGAAACCGATTGTACTCAGAGCTGAAATTTATGCCGTTTGGGCCATTCTTGCTGGCGTCATCATCGGACTTCAGATTGCATCAAATCCATGGGAATTGTATACCTTATTTGTTATTGTAACGGTTTTTCGTGTTCTTTCTTACACCTTTGATTGGAAGCTGCCTTCACGAAGGCTTGGATCACACTAAATATACACATTCAAAATCGGCGGTTTTTTATCATTCCGCCGATTTTTTCTTTAGTCTTCTTCAAACACAAGGTCATTGCTTCTAATCGTCATCAATTCATGCCTGTCATAGCTGTTAAGCATTAACAGCCTCATCGCTTGCGCACGAACTGATTTTTCAATCACGTTGCGGACGTATCTGCCGTTTGAAAAGCTATTAGGATTTAACACAGCCTTCACCCAAATCAAATGATCTCTTAGTTTTTTTTCAGCCTCATGACTCAACGTGTATTCTCTCTCTACTAACATCCTGCCGGAAATATCCATTAATTGATCAATAGTATAGTCTGGAAAATCAATTACTAATGGAAATCGAGAATGAAGACCGGGATTCAAGGTTAAAAAATGATCCATTTCGCGGGAATACCCCGCAAGAATCAGGATAAATTCATGTTGTTTATCCTCCATATGCTTCACGAGTGTATCGATGGCTTCCTTTCCAAAATCCTTTTCTCCGCCTCTCCCTAAGGAATAGGCCTCATCGATAAAAAGAATTCCTCCATGAGCTTTTTTTATCAAATCTCTGGTTTTTTGAGCAGTATGGCCAATATACTCGCCAACGAGATCAGCACGTTCTGCTTCAATTAAGTGACCTTTTGTCAATACGCTCATTTTTTGAAACAACTTGCCAATCAGCCTCGCTACTGTTGTTTTCCCTGTTCCCGGATTCCCTTTAAACATCATATGCAGGGCTTGTTTCCTGGCTTTCAGCCCCATTTCCTCACGCTTCTTGTTTACATAAATCCATGCATAAATTTCTTTTATCATACGTTTCATTTCTTCCATGCCAACTAAAGCCCCGAGCTCCTCTTCAATTTCCTTAAGGGCCGAATGCTCGGGGGGAATGACCTTTGGAACAACTTGAAAGTCTGGTAACTCCTTTGTAACTGTTTTTCTTTTCTGTGAATTAAGTACAACTCTTATTTGACCGTTACTTTTCATTCGAAATGGTTGATCCAAAGCTATCACCTCTCATTCTGCAGACAGTATACGTAAGGTAGCTTGGTTAGGCTACTTTAGAAGTGTATTGGTTTAGACAAAATCCTTCATTCTATGTGTATTCACAACCATTAAAATTCATTAAAAAAGATTTTCCTGTGAATGATCCATTTTTTTGAAAAATAAAAAAGAGCCCATTCGGAATGGACTCAATTTAGACTAATATTTATTGGTTATCCAATTCAAGCTGAACATTTCTTTGAGGTGCAAAGGTTGAAATGGCATGTTTATAGACCAATTGCTGTTTCCCCTCTGATTCAAAAAGAACTGTAAAATTATCAAAGCCTTTAATTTGGCCTCTTAATTGAAAACCGTTAAGAAGGAACACCGTAACGTGGGTATTGTCTTTCCGGCACTGATTTAAAAATTGATCTTGAATATTAATTGTTGTTTTCATTAATATATCCTCCTCTTTTATCTCTACTAATATGTATTCGATTTTACTTGAAGCTTTCCTTCAACATAATGTGAAATTTCCGCTATTTTTTTTGAGAAATTATTCACATCTGTCATATCAAACCATTGTACATCCATTTTGTTACGAAACCAAGTCAATTGCCTTTTGGCATATCTTCGTGAATTCTGTTTTAAATTTTCTACAGCTTCTTCCAATGTTACTTTGCCGTCCAAATAGTCATAAATTTCTTTGTAGCCAATTGCTTGGATGGATTGACAATCACGTAAGCCTTGTTGATATAAGCTCTTCACTTCTGTTATAAGACCTTCATTGATCATTAAGTCTACACGAGTATTTATGCGCTTGTAAAGATTCTCACGGTCCATTGTTAAGCCGACAAGTGCTGTATCATACAATAGGTCTCGCTGCTGGGTACTTTGTAAGTCCTTCATCGTCTTACCTGTTAGATGAAATATTTCAAGAGCACGGATCACTCTTCTAACATTATTCGGATGAATTTGTGCAGCACTTTCTTGATCAACCGCTAATAATTCTTTATACAACGCTTCATTTCCAATTTCCTTTGCTCTTTCTTCTAGCTTAAGGCGGAATGTTTCATCTCCTGGAACATCGGAAAATTGATAATCATAAATAACGGACTGGATATACAACCCTGTCCCGCCTACAATTATGGGAAGCTTTCCTTTTTTAGCAATCTCATTTATTCTATCCCGAACTAGATGTTGAAATTCAGCTACGGAAAAATTGTCCGAAGGCTCTTTGATATCGATTAAATAGTGAGGAATCCCTTCCATTTCTTTCTCCGTGATTTTAGCTGTTCCGATATCCATTCCACGATAAATTTGCATTGAATCCCCGCTAATGATTTCACCATTATACCGTTTGGCCATTTCGATACTTAATTTTGTTTTTCCTACTGCGGTTGGACCAATGATAACTAATAATTTTTGTTTTGAATCCAATATTTTCACACTGCCTTATTCCATTTTCAGTGAAGCTAAGTTCTATTATTCCGCTTCCACATATCCATCGTAACACAAATTTGAAAAGCAGTTGAACATCAAATAAGTATATACAAAAAATTTATTTTCTATGCGTTTTATTGAATGATTTATTTATCCATTTTTGTACCAAAGATGAAAAATATTTCTTGTAAGTTTACAAATCGTTAACGGTTCATTTACAAACCACTTTTCACCCCCACATTCATGTTAGGCTTATTCGTAGTGTATTTATGGAAAAGGGGCGGAGCGTCGCAAAAGTGGATCACTCTATCTAAAATTACTGAAAAATATAAACTTTTTCACAATGAATGCAGATAAGTTCAGCTCTGCTCACACCGCCTTTATTATGTGACTACGGTAGAGTCACTGAATATATTTTCATGTAGAAAGCGGCGTGGAACGCCATATTAGTTTTAAATAATAAATGAGGAATAAGGTGAAAAGATGCTTTCAACTTTTGATATTGGAATTGATTTAGGAACAGCAAATATATTGGTGTATAGTAAAAACAAAGGAATCGCACTTAATGAGCCATCAGTCGTGGCCATCGATACAGTAACAAAAAATGTAGTAGCCGTCGGGCTCGAAGCGAAAGAAATGATTGGAAAGACTCCTGAAAAAATTGTAGCAATTCGTCCTTTAAAGGATGGAGTCATTGCTGACTTTGATGTTACAACCGAAATGCTCAAGCATGTGATGCGAAAAGCATCTAAAAAAATGGGTTTTGCGATTCGGAAACCGAATGTGGTCGTTTGTATCCCATCTGGTTCCACTAGTGTGGATCGAAGAGCCATTCAAGATGCAGTCAGAAATGCCGGTGCTAAAAAAATATCCTTGATTGAAGAACCAGTAGCTGCAGCCATCGGGGCAGGATTACCTGTCGATGAACCCGTAGCTAATGTAGTTGTCGACATTGGGGGTGGTAATACAGAGGTTGCCATAATTTCCTTTGGCGGCGTTGTGGCCTGCCACTCGATCAAAATTGGCGGCGATCGCCTTGATGATGATATTGTTCAATATGTTCGAAAAGAATACAATGTGTTAATTGGAGAACGCACTGCCGAAAACATTAAAATGGAAATTGGCTATGCGCTCATTGACCATGAGGAACTTTCTATGGAAGTCCGTGGCCGTGATCTTGTGACAGGTTTGCCAAAAACAATTACACTATCATCCTACGAGACTCGTAATGCTATTAAAGAATCCCTTTTGCATATTTTAGAAGCCGTCCGAGCGACACTGGAAGATTGTCCCGCGGAACTAAGCGGCGATATCGTTGACCGGGGAGTTATTCTTACTGGCGGCGGAGCATTATTAAATGGTATGGAGGCATGGCTTAGTGAGGAAATCTTTGTACCTGTGCAACTGGCTACAAACCCACTAGAATCTGTGGCAGTAGGAACTGGCATGGCGCTTCAATACATGGGTAAGCTGCAAGCTGCGGTGAAATAGGATAGTTGTTGAAAAGAGTCATTTATAAAAAAGAAGGCTGAGGGACAACCCTCAGCCATTTTTATTGGATACTCAGTCATAAGTAGCTTCTTTGTTACCGTTCTATCACTTTTTTGGAATTATCGGTCACAATTAATCTGTTTTGTGACTGTTCCCCCGTTTATTGTGTAACAAGGGTCACAATTAATTACATCACCCGTTTAAACATTTTTTCCATTTCATAAACACTATAGTGCACGATAATTGGCCTTCCATGCGGACAGGTGAAAGGATCAGATGCTTTTCGTAAATCATCCAGCAGGGCTTGGATTTCATCGTTACGTAAATGGCGATTCGCTTTAATCGATGCTTTACAGCTCATCATGATGGCAGCTTCTTCACGTAGCTTTTTAATATCGACTTTTTTCATCGATAAAAGCTGCTCAATCATATCTTCAATGATCTGCTTTTCATCCCCTTTTGGGAACCATTGAGGATGAGAACGGACAATAAAACTATTCAAACCGAATTCCTCGAGAAACACTCCGACCTTTTCAAGTTCATTTAAATTCTCCGTGATTTTTACATATTCATCTGTTGAATATTCAAAGGTAATTGGTACTAGCATTTCTTGTAATTCAGACTGAACCAGCCCCACCTTTTCGCGGAAATACTCATATTTCAACCGTTCTTGTGCGGCGTGCTGGTCGATAATGTATAAGCCATTTTCATTCTGTGCAAAAATATAAGTCCCGTGCATTTGCCCGATTGGGTATAAACGCGGGATTCTGCTTTCAGTTTGAACTCGTTCGATAGGAGAATCTATTATTTGCCGATCTTCAGTTGTACCGTCAATTGATTCGATCATTTGTTCAGCTGTATCGAAAAATGGTTTTGTTGAATTCCAACCATCAGTTTCATTTTGCTCTACAGTCCTAACAGGAATATTTGCATATGATGAAACCGGGATTGTCCGGTTTTCCTGAACAGTTTGCACAGGAACTGGCCATTCCCTTTGAACTTCTTCTTTACTTGGTGTTCCTTCGTCCAGTATTAACGATGTCTGCTCTGATTTAGCTTCTTCCTTTTTCACAGGTGTATATGCCGTTGGAATTAGAATTTTCGATTTAAATGCCTCTTTAATAATTGTAGTAACTAGCTCATCTAACTCTGTTTCTTTACTTATTCGAACTTCCATTTTCGAAGGGTGGACATTGACATCCACTAAGAGCGGGTCCATTTCTATATTAAGAAGCACAATCGGAAACCTGCCAATCGGCAGCAAGGTATGGTAGCCTTCTTGGATCGCTTTCGCCAACGGATAGTTTTTTATAAATCGGCCATTGATCATCGTCGAGATATAATTTCTTGACGCCCGTGTTACCTCGGGCATCGAGGCAAATCCACTGATTTTATAATCAAGTGACTGCCCATTAATTGGCACAAGCTGCTTAGCAATTGCCAGCCCATAAATTGCTGCCAGCACCTGTCGAACATCACCATTTCCAGTTGTTTGCAGCAGCCTCCGCTCATTATGAATTAAGCGAAACGCGACCTCAGGATGGGATAATGCCAGCCGGTTGACGACATCGGTAATATTTCCAAGTTCCGTGTGAATCGTCTTCATATATTTCAAACGGGCAGGCGTATTGAAAAATAAATCGGTAATCGTGATATCCGTTCCCCGTCTTGCCGATGCTTTTTCAAACACCTCTACTTTGCCGCCTTCTATTACCACTCGATTTCCGGCGCCTTCTCCAGTAGAGGTTTTCATTTCGAGTCTGGAAACCGAAGCGATACTCGGCAGTGCTTCACCGCGGAATCCAAGGGTACGGATACGAAACAAGTCATTTTCATCTTTTATTTTTGAAGTGGCATGGCGTTGAAAGGCAATTAAAACGTCCTCTTCGTCAATGCCGTAGCCGTTATCGGTTATCCGAATTTTAGCAAGCCCAGCTTCCTCAACTTCAATTTCAATCACAGTACTGCCGGCATCAATCGCATTTTCTACAAGCTCTTTTACAACAGAGGCGGGGCGTTCGACGACTTCTCCCGCTGCTATTTTGTTTGACAGAGCATCATCTAATTGGATAATCTTTCCCATTCGCCTTCACCCCTTATTTTAACTTTTTCTGGAGCTCGTACAGCATGTTAATCGCCTGTAGCGGGGTAACATCTAATAAATCTAATTCTCTTATTTTCACTAATACTCTTTTTTCTTTTGAAGATGGTTCATGTTTAATCGGCTCTTTCGGCTCATCAAAAAATGACAGCTGTGCAAGTGGTTCTTGAGGTTTTTCTTCGATGACTTTTGCTATATTTTTAGTGACAGTCTGAACATCTGACTGTTCTAATGCTGTTAAAATTTCATTTGCCCGGCTGATTAATTCTGCAGGAAGTTCCGCAAGCTGAGCCACATGGATCCCGTAGCTCTTATCGGCCGGTCCTTCTTTTATTTTATGAAGAAAAACGACCTTGCCGTTATGTTCAATCGCGCTCACGTGAATATTTTTTAACTTCGAAAGTTCTTCATTCAATCCCGTTAACTCATGATAATGGGTGGAAAATAATGTTTTCGCCCCAATCCGCTCATGAATATATTCAATAATCGCCTGCGCAAGGGCCATGCCGTCATACGTGGAGGTGCCTCTGCCAATTTCATCAAACAAGATTAAGCTATTTTGAGTTGCGTTGGTAATTGCATTTTTAGCTTCCAGCATTTCGACCATAAATGTACTCTGTCCGGAAATTAGGTCATCGGCTGCCCCAATGCGTGTAAATACCTGGTCAAAAATTGGCAGTACTGCCTCTGATGCCGGAACATAACAGCCAATTTGTGCTAAAATGGCTGTCAGCGCAATTTGGCGCATGTACGTACTTTTACCTGACATATTTGGACCTGTTATTAATAAAACTTCCCGGTCGCTGTCCATCTGGCAATCATTCGCAACATATTCTTGGGAGTTTAATACTTTTTCAACAACAGGATGACGCCCATCTCTTACCACTACTCTTCTTTCAGACGAAAACTGAGGTTTAACATAGCGGCGCTCCTCACTCACTTGGGCAAAACATTGCAGTACATCTAGCTCACTGACCGTTTTCGCCAATGCCTGTAATCGCGGAATTTGTTCTTTGACAATCTCGCGGATTCCGCTAAACAAATCGTATTCAAGCTCACCGCATTTTTCTTCCGCTTGTAAAATTAATGCCTCTTTTTCCTTTAAGGCCGGGGTAATAAAACGTTCAGCATTCGTTAACGTTTGCTTACGTTCATACTGCCCTTCTTCCAAAAGATGCAGATTTGCACGTGTAACTTCAATATAGTACCCAAATACGCGGTTATACCCAACCTTTAATGATTTAATTCCTGTCTTTTCACGTTCTTCACGCTCTAATTGAGCAATCCATGTTTTCCCATTACGGCTGGCATCGCGATACTGATCAAGCTGGGCATGGTAGCCATCGCGAATCATATTACCTTCTTTTAGGGATAAAGGAGGATTTTCAACAATCGCCTGCTCCAACAAATCTGTAATCTCTTCACATGGGTCAAGTCCCTCTGCGATTTTCTCCACTTCTTCATTTTGCATATTCTGGAGGATTTCTTTTAAAAATGGGACCTGCATTAACGAGCGCTTTAATTGCACTAAATCGCGGGCATTGACATTACCAAAAGCAACCCGCCCTGCTAAACGCTCTAAATCGTATACCTCTTTTAATTTTTCACGAAGCTCTTGGCGTTCAAAATAATGACTCATAAGAACTTCCACTATGGTTTGACGATGTTCGATTCCAGCCTGATTGATTAACGGCCGATCAATCCAGTGCTTTAACATCCTTCCACCCATTGCTGTCATCGTTTCATCTAGCAGCCATAATAACGACCCTTTTTTCCCTTTAGAACGAATGGTCTCGGTTAATTCAAGATTACGTTTTGAAAAATAATCAATTTTCATATATTGATGAATTTGATATGTCGTAACAGGCTGAAGATGGTCAAGGCTTCTCTTTTGCGAACGGTATAAATAGTTAAACAGTCTTGCCGCTGCTTGCTTTAATTTATCCTGATTTAGGTCATCAAGCAGATGGGAAAAGTTCATATCTATTGAACTATTATCCTCAAATGAGATTGCCAGAACATCACGTTCCCGCATTTTCTTTTGGAGTTCCCCATCAAAACTGCTAGCGACAACTACTTCTTTGGCACTTAAAACCGCCAGTTCATTTAATACTTCATCAAAATTACTTGAAAGCAAGGTTACTCTACTCTCACCAGTAGAAATGTCGTTATAGGCAAATCCGTATGTTTGATCGTTAAAAGCGGTAATCGATGCAATATAGTTATTCTCTTTTTCCGTTAATCCCTTTCCATCCATCACCGTACCTGGAGTGATCAATTGGACAACTTCGCGTCTTACCATGCCTTTGGTTTGTTTTGCGTCTTCCATTTGCTCGCAAATCGCCACTTTGTACCCTTTTGAAATAAGCTGTTCAATATAATTCGGTGCGGCATGATAGGGAACACCGCACATTGGAATCCGATCCTCAGAACCGCCATCGCGGCTTGTAAGTGTTATCTCTAATTCCTGTGATGCCTTAACCGCATCCTCAAAAAACATTTCATAAAAATCGCCCAAGCGAAAAAATAAAAAGGCATCTTGATAATCTGCCTTAACGGTTAAATATTGCTGTATCATCGGCGTATAAGCAGCCATAATGACCTCCAGTGTTAAATTCATTTCGAGTATCTTCGACAAACTATTATATCATACATCGATAGTGTCAGGCACTCGTCGATTATTTTCCAAATTAAAGGGATTTCCCAAAGTAAATAGAGAATTGGAAATCTACAGTTTGAGCAATGAAAAAAATAAAGGTGCAGAAGAATTCTTCTCCTGCACCTTTACAATCAACATCTTATCATTTATTAAAAATTACATTTAATGTAACAGTACCATTTGCTTCTTCAACAATATTTGTTATTTGAATGCCTGTTTCAGTGCCCTTTTTCGACCATTTGTATAATGAGGTTGTGTTTGGACCCACATTCCCTTTAGGATTTATTGAGGTTACTTTGTATTTACCAGGGAATACATCGCCTGAATCTCCATCATTCAAATATCGCTCCATATCAAAGGAACCATCTGCTTGAACAACACTTACCGCATAATGCCGCTCTCCATTGGCAGGATTTACTGGCACCTGTGCTAACCCAAGGTGGTTTAAATCCCAGTTTTGCGCTTCATTTGGCCTCCAAAAATTACGTGAGAGAATATCCTCCACCACATGATAGACGACTAATCCATGTAATTTGTTACTATCTAAGTTGTATTCTAATCCAGCATCAAAACCAGTTTGCTGGCGATTCTCTAATAAGAAGTATTCACGACCTTCGGAGCCAGGAACATTAATCTTATATATATCGGGCTGCTGTTCTACTGGACGAAGTGTTAGTTGTTGATTTTTATTCACTTCAATCGCCTTAGCAAAGCCAAGATATGTTTTTGACCATGCATCCGGATGGACTGGTGAATTTCCTGAGTAATAACGGTTATTCATATCACGACCGTATGAACCACCAGCCATTAAACTAAACATTCCCACTCCTTCCGAGTCATAACCATAATCATATAAATCTGGAAGCCCTAGAACATGGCCAAATTCATGTGCAAAAACCCCAACGCTTGGTGGAGATGGTTCTCTTCCATTATAATCCGGTCCCACAAGATCAGGATTTGATATTTTTAAATATCCTGTAATATCCTGCCCCACTTCTGGAACGATATTATACGTATCCACCGCTACATCGTCAACCACTGTGTGCTCTAATGTTGACTCATCAGGTTCTACCCCAGTTTGATAGTATTGTCCGAAATAGCTTGCACTTGTAATATCCCATTTATGTGACCAAATTAGGCTTGGGTCCAAGCTAAACTCTGCACCTGTTCCACGATGGATGATTAATAGATTAGGTACAATTTTATCAATGGTTTGCCCGTCCTTTGTAAATGATGTGGCATCGCCATGCAGCCAGAAATCACCTGGTTGTGCTGGAACGGCATATTGGGAGAAGTCTACATCCTTTGATGCTAGATTAATAGCATCTTTTACCAACTCCCCAATATGTGCATCTCCATTTTCATTATGGTACCCTTTGTTCTGACCTAAATAATAGTCATAGGAATGCGGCAAGGTATACCATCCTGCAACATCAATATCCATACTGAATTTTCCATAGCTAACTTCTTTATAGAAATTCTTCATTGTTCGATTGGTAGAAGCTGGCTTTCCATTGAAAGTTGCTAAATGTTTAAACATATCCAATCTATAAGGATTAAACGTATCTCCATTTATAAGATCATCAAATTGATTAATTGGGATTGGGTCATAATCCACACCTGGAACAGCACTTTTTCCATCTGCCGCTAAAGGAAAATCCACCACAATGGCAATCCCTTTTGTTTTTAGATCCTCCACTTTTTTGGGCTGTAACCTCTCAGTTTCTTGTGGTTTACTATACGATTTGCCGTTATAGCCGTGTAGTTCTTTGCCTTTAATTACCCCGCCTTTCGATGAAACATCTTTTGAGAGATTCGGATCAACTTTTTGATAGTCTGGCAGCTTGGGTGCAAATTCTTTTTTTGTAACTGTTGTTGATTTCGCAAATGCTGGAACAATAGAGAAAAATACCATTGCTAATACAAGTCCAAGCGAAAAAATTTTTTTCATTACATTACCCCCTTTAACAGTTTGGATAAATAGTAATAGTGCTAATACACTACCAAATATAATTATAATTCCATTTGCCGGAATATTATGTCGATTAACCTTGTGAATAAATTTCTTTTTTTGCCAAACTTTGTTGAAGGGAAGTGTCTAATGATAGTCAATTTGTTTTACTTCTTAACAGAATAAAAATTTTCATATTAAAATTTCTTCATATTGTAATAACAATAAATTTCATTAAAGGAGTAAAAGCTATTTCATCGAATATACTTTACTAAATGTTTGAATAAAAGAATTAATAACGTAAATGGGGTGGCTAGATGGCAGAGTGGTTTGGCCGAAGTTTCAAAAACAATGATTTTCAAATGTTTTCCCTAAGTCACTTTGTTGTTATTTCCGTCTTCATTTTAGTTTCAATCTTGATATTTTTGTTTAGAGGTAAGCTGAAAGCAGTAGAATGGAGATATGCAGAGATCGGGACAGCGATTTCGTTGATAATAATGGAAACGACATATCATTTATGGATGTTTATCAATGGCAGTTGGCATGTCAGTCATGCCATCCCTCTGGAATTATGCAGCATCAGCTTGATTCTAACCGTGATATTATTACTGACAAGGAAAAAAATAATTTATGAGATACTATTATTTACAGCGTTATTAGGTGCATCTCAGGCCTTATTCACTCCATTATTAAATTATGACTTTCCACACTTTCGGTTTTTTCACTTCTTTTATACACATCTAATGATCATCTGGGTGCCGCTTTATTTTACTTGGTCCAAGGGATACCGGCCAACCATTTGGTCTGTACTGAAATTATTCATTTTTTTGAATGTGCTGATGCCGATTATTATGTTCATTAATAAGCTTGTGAACGGAAATTATATGTTTTTAAGCCACAAGCCAGACAGTGCCAGTTTATTAGATGTTCTTGGCCCCTATCCCTGGTATATTTTATCGCTAGAAGGATTATTAATATCATTAAGCCTATTCGTTTGGGTCATTTTCCGGAAAAAGGCTGCCAAAATAACAGAAGTATCCCGAAATCTGCCGATTCATTAACAGCAACTTTTTATTGACCTTTTTCGATAAACTGATTATAATAATAAACGTTCCATTCAATTGGATAAGTGTCCCAATAGCTCAGCACGTTCGAATATGCTTCTTTGAATTTGCTTCAGCGTACTGATCGAACACATCTTGTACACTCTTTCTGAGATCAGGACGGGATTTTCTTATTTATGTGTGCTAAACAAATAAAATAAATCTTCACTTGTCCCAATAGCTCAGCAGGATAGAGCAACAGTTTCCTAAACTGTAGGTCGGAGGTTCGAATCCTCTTTGGGACGTCAAAGAAACCCTTAATATCAAGGGTTTCTTTTTTTATTACCTTTTAAAAAGTTAATTAAGGGGGTTTGTAAAGGAGTAGAAGAAGATATAATGATTCTCTTTTGCAATTACTCTAAATGATCGCTTAAACTAAATTCTTTATCTATCATTTTTATCACCCTCCTTCCCCTAATTTAAAGGAAATGAACTTCCTTCATCATCAAGCAGCAATACTTGTACCTGGTCACCTTTTTGAAAACCCTGTTCCCCGCCTGGCAATACCGCTAATATATCCGTATGAGCTAAACTCATCACTACATTAGATTTATCCATACCGGCTGGGACAACATGTAATTCACCATTTTCAAAAAGCAACTTACTTCGAACAAACCTTGTTAATGGGTTAGCTCTTGGAAAGTCAACATTCAATCGTGCGACACCCGCTCTTAAATGTGCATTTGCACAAAATAGCATTTTCCTAATCACTGGCCTGGTAAATAATTCAAAGCCCACATAACTTGCTGAAGGATTTCCAGAAAGACCGAAAAGAAATTTTCCATTAAGTATCGCTACCGTTGTAACACTGCCTGGACGCATGGCTACTTTATTAAATAAAACTTCTCCATTTAACTCTTTATATACCTCTGGCATTAAATCATAATCTCCGACAGAAACGCCACCGGTTGTTATCAACATATCAACATCTTTTAGGGCTGCATCCACCGCATTCGTGCATGTATCTAAAACATCAGGCAATTTCCCTAAATAAACTGGTTCCCCTCCAGCTCTCCTGACTTGAGAGGCAATCATATAGGAGTTACTATTTCTGATCTTTCCATTTTGTAAAGGTTCATCTACATCAAGAAGTTCAGAACCGGTTACAAATATACCTATTTTGGGTTTCACCGCAACACGAACTTTTGAATATCCAAAAGTTGCTAGTACAGCCATTACACCTGGATTGACTTTTGTTCCTTTTTTTAGGATCACATCTCCATTTTTTGCTTCTTCGCCCTGATAGGAAATATGATCTCCCTTTTTTACTTTTCGCTTGATGACGATAAATTTTTCGCCGTTTTTTTCTATTTCTTTAACAGCTTCAAGCATAATTATGGTATCACAACCTTTTGGTATCATCGTACCTGTCATGATTCTGGTTGTTTCAAATGGGCCTATTTCCTTAGTAGCCACCATCCCTGCCCCTAGATCTTCTATTATTTTTAATTCAATTGGTTGTTCGGAGGATGCATTCACTGTGTCTACGGAACGAAGGGCATAACCATCAAATGCTGATCTTGTAAATAATGGCACATCATGTGAAGCGAGGAGATCTTCTCCAAGAAACCGATGATCACAATCTGAAATAGAAACCACCTCCGTTTTTCCTTCAATGGTATGCTCCATTATTTTTTTTACTGCCTGATTAATTTGTAACGGCGTTCTTTTCCGCAACATCTATGTTCACCTCAGAATATATTGCTAATTTTGCTAAGTAGATTCAAATAAAAAGACCTAAAAAGAGGCTTTCTAGGTCTTAAAAATACTAGACAATATTGATAATTATTTTTTTACTCACTTATTCTTTATCTAGAGTAGTTACAGCAGTTTCCTCGATTGCATTGTTTTTATCTTGTGAGGATGTATTTGCTACTACTTTCTCTTCATCATCTTCAATTAAACCGTTAGTGGATTTCTTAAATTCCCTTAACGTTTGACCTACTGCACGTCCCAATTCTGGAAGTTTTTTAGGTCCAAAAATGATAAGTGCAAGAACTAAAATTAAGATTAATCCAGGGATTCCTATATTGGATAACATAATAACAACTCCTTGTTATATTCATAATTTATAAAATAGTACTGGATTAATAGGAAGAAAGAAATCCTTTTCGTTTTGTACATGAGACACATTGTTCTTCATTTTCCCGTATTGTTTCAAACGGTTTCTGGCAAGTACAGCACTGTTTTTTATAAATAGGATAATGGATTTCTTTCACTGCAGATATGCGTTCTTCCAACCTGATAGCATTTTCCGGACATATATCCTCACATAACCGACAGGAAAAACAAGCTTGGGCAGCAATAGAGAAGCTAGTCTCCGTGATGCTAAAACATTTTTTATCACAAAGAATCTCACAAGCTTTACATAATGTACATGTATCTGTATTTAAAGATATAGTTGTAAATTGGTAATTAGGATAGTACTTTGTTACATCTAAATGTTTATGATTAAATCTCCATTTTGCAGGAGCTGCTTGCTTTATTAAAGATTTGCCTTCCTTTTTCCATAGAGAAAAAAGCTCTCTTCGGGAATACACTTCTTCTGTTTTTTCAAAGACTTTATTTGAAACCTTTAAAGCATCTTCACCTAGTTGAATCAGAATCGAGTTCGCTTCTTCGATTACGTTTAACAAGCTAACTGTAAGTGAAGGATCTTCACTAACCATTTCTCGAACACCTTGTTTGTAAAGCACCAGCATTTCCTTAACGGTAGGTACATGTTCATTTGAAATTAAAAGTTTATTATCGATAACTGATCTTTGTGGAAAAATCCCCGCAACTGCTTGAACAGGGCAAGCTGCGATACAATTTCCACACTCGATACACTTTTCTTTCTGAATAAAGGGGTGATTATTTTCAAGCGTAATAGCATCATGTTCGCAAACATCAAGACAGCTTTGACAAGTGGAACGAGGACTTTTATTTCGAGTACATGATGGTAACACTTCATATTGATAGTCAAGACTCTCTACCCATTTATCTAATAGCCCCATTAATTCCACCCCATTTAAACGCTCTTTTTTTGTAATTTAAAGAAAAATAGATACACCCAGAAAACATATTTTACGAAAAGAAAGCTTCAATCTGGTATAGAAAATTAGCTTTCTTTTCGTAAAGAAGTCATCTATCGTAGAAACTAAACCATTATGCTCCCAAAACGTAGAATACGTAGCGGCTCATTGCTTCGCCAATAACTAATACTGCTAGTATCGTATATATAAATGAATAGTGTATTTTTTTCATTGAAGACATGACTAAAAATCCGAGTGCCCCTAGACCAACGATTTCAAGAATCCATCGGGCGGCAATCATCCCGCTGTAACCTTCAAGTTTTGTAACAGCAGTTACGCTATTAATCAATTCAATTTCAGCTGATGATACAGAGAATAAAGCTGTTCCTATTGCTTGAATGCCAATCCCTAAAATGGTTAAGGCAAAAGCCCATTGGATTGTTTCTTTGAAAGTCTCAATTTTAAGCTGTTTTCCGATCAAGATTGTACTTAAAATCGGTCCTAGGGTAAACATAGTGCCATAGGAAAGTAGATAGCTGTTCATGTTACCCCAGCCATTTATACGTGTAACTACGTAGGTACTCGCCATGCAATATACAGCTATTAATCCAACAATTGCAGTAATAACAATGAAAACAGGATTTGTTTTCTTTTGAAGGATAGCCAAACCAGTGGTGATACACGCCATCCCGATAAATGCACCTGTCAACACAATTTCATTACTCATCCAAGATCGACCAAATCCCATAATTGCATAAAAAGCATGGGTGGGCTTGCCTAAATGGAAGAATGATGCTAATAATCCTACCAGTGATAATGAAGTAAGTACGATTAAAGGTAATTTCATAATTTTATAGGTATCATGACCACTACCAGCGATTTTCTTATGAAATATCCCTAGAAATAAGAAGCCACCAACCAATGACGGTATAATAACGGTAAAGATTAATAATGCCCATTCATGCATGATATTCCCCTCCTATTATTTTGCTGCATCCTTATGAGGATTTATAACAATGTTTGGTTTTGTAATACTTGAACATGGAAGTCCTTTAATATCCGCATTTTTACCATATTTTTTACGTAACTCATCAATGGGCCCAAATTCAATTGCACGCATAATACATGCTCCTACACATGCAGGTTCTTCACCAGCTTCACGAAGATCCAGACAAGTATCACATTTGGTCATCATCCCTAATTCCTCATTATATTGAGGAGCCTCGTAAGGACAATTCCACTCGCAGTATCTGCAACCTATACATTTATCATGATCAACTACCACAACTCCATCTTTTCCCCGTTTGTGCATTGCACCTGTTGGGCAGCCTTTTACACAGGCCGGATGATCACAATGATTACAAGATAAAGAAGTATTAAAAGCTGCTACATTGTTGATCCAAGCACCATCTTTGTCCTTCGTAAATTCTCCGGATTCATTTACATAAACTCGTCTATAATTAATTCCAACAGGATTGTTATTTTTATCTTTACATGCTACAACACAGGCATTACAGCCATTACAACGGGCTTCATTTATATAGAAACCTACTTGTGCCATGACAAATTCCTCCTTTACGCTTTTTCAACTTGGGCAAGATTAGTGTGCTGCGGATTACAAAATAATGGTGAGGCTTCTTGTCCAGTTAATACATTGATTGCGCCTCGATTATCGATCCCCTTATCATCTGGAGTGAACCAGCCGCCTTGTGGCAAACAAACAACACCAGGCATAACCCTGCTTGAAACTTTTGCCGGGATCTGAATAGTTCCACGATCATTAAAAACTTTCACTTTATCACCATTTTTGATTTTTCTTGCTTTAGCATCAATTGGATTAATCCATAGTTCCTGTGTTTGCACTTCTTCCAGCCAATCGCTTTTTTCCCAAGTTGAGTGACAACGTCTTTTTACATGCCAGCCAAATATTTGCAGAGGATATTTTTTAGTTACATCACTCTCTGGTCCTTCACTAACTGCTACATGTTTCGGTGTGGCAGGAATCGTATCCGGGTTATTCATATCCCATAATTTCTTAGAAAATAATTCTATTTTTCCAGATGGGGTTTGGAATGGGTGGTTAACCGGGTCCTCAATATTATCCTTGAATTTCACAACGGTATTTTCTTCATATTTATATACACCATTCTTTTTCATCGTTTCAAAGGATGGAAAGTTTGGATCTTTCTTTTTAGATTCTTCAATCATCCATTGGACCCATTGATCCTGTGTTCTACCTTCTGTAAATTCCTTCTCAATGCCAAGTTCTTTAGCTAACATAGACATCCATTCATATTCTGTTAAAGAGCCGTATAATGGTTCTACAACCTTTTGCGAAAGGAAAATGTGCTGGCCATAGCTCCAAGGCGGTACCACATCATTTTGTTCAAAGAAAGTACAAGTTGGCAAAATGATATCTGAGTATTTAGCAGAAGGAGTCATATAAATATCAGATGTTACGATAAATTCACATAGTGATTCATCTTTCAGCATTTTCGTTGTTTTATTAATATCACTATGTTGATTGACTAAACAGTTACCGGCCATATTAAAGATCATTTTAATATTAGATGGCAATGTCTCTCCCTCTTTTAGACCTTTAACACCGTCTGCAGCTCCCATTTCAGTTCCGCGTACGATCGCGTCAGTGTATTTAAATACCGGTATGGAAATTCCTAATGGATTTGGCGTAATAGGGAAATTCTGATATTTAATTATTTCTCCTGCTGCACCTGGTCCTGCCCATCCGCCACTGATGCCAATATTCCCTGTCAGCGCTGCAATCATAGAACCGCCGCGAGACATCTGTTCACCATTCATATGGCGGTTAATTCCGTTCCCCTGAACCCATGCCATTGGCTTCGTGGTTGCAACTTCTCTTGCAAGTTGAATGATTCGATTGGCTGGAAGTCCTGTAATTCCAGCTGCCCATTGTGGTGTTTTTGGTACACCATCTTTTTCACCCATGACATAGCTGTAATAAGATTCGCCAGCAGATACTCCTTCCGGCATATGTGCTTCATCATGACCAATGCAATATGTATCTAAAAATTCTTTATCCTGTAAATTTTCTTTAAACATCACATAGGCCATGGCTGCGATTAAAGCGTTATCTGTCGTTGGTTTGATCGGAAACCAATCGTCTGCAAGTGCGACATTCGTGTCTGTTTTTCTTGGATCGATTGTATAGATTTTAGCTCCCTTTGCTTTAGCCATCCGTAAATACATATTAAAATGTCCAATAATGGTTTCGGCTGGATTCATACCATGGAGGATAATAAGTTTTGAATCTAATAATGTATTACAGCTGCTTGAAGCATTAGGCACTCCGAAAGTAAACGGTGTTGCTGCCATATGTTGACCGCTACTATAGTTTGAATAACGCCCAAGAAATCCACCATCAAGAGCAAGTAATCGTTGAATAACAGTATCTCCACTTCCAACTTCACCAGTTTGACCAGTTGCATAAATGCTAAATCTTGAAGCAGGTCCATATTTTGCTTTAATCCGGTTATTTTGTTTAGCTATTTCTTTAATCGCTTCTTTCCAGGAAATTTCTTCAAATTTCCCTTCCCCACGCTTACCAACACGTTTTAATGGTTTCTTTATTCGATGCGGGGAGTAGATATGTCTACGATAGCCACGGCCACGTACACATGCTCTAATTTGTGGAAATTGTTCATTATCTGCATTTTTATCACGAGGATCATCATCAGTACTTATACGTATAATTTGACCATCTTTTACATGAGCTTTAATTAAGCATTTTCCGCCACAGTTCAGGGTACTACAAGTAGGAACTACGATATCTTCTACAACACTGCTTGTCGTCTCTGCACTAGCTTTTTGAATCAGCTTATTGGATACTCCGGCACCACCAATTATTGCCGGTGCTGCAACAGCTCCAGACCATTTTAAAAATGAGCGCCGTTTCAATTTTTTATTCGTTATGTTCTCGATTAAATTCTCACTCATTATCTAGATCCTCCTTAAGTAATTTAATATATTCAAAGTCTTCTGCAACAAAATCTCGCAATAATTTTGCAAGGCCCTTATAAAAATGACTTGTATCAGATAACAGAATATTCTTAGTAAATGATTGAATCCAATGATTAAAATGCTCTTTATGAAGCCAGTATTGAGTGTAAATACCCTTTACATATCTATCCTTATTCCCAGTTTTCAATGCTTCCCACGTGTAATGGTTCAAATAACACATGAATTCTAACTCAATAGCAATATGGTCCTCAGGCTCAGCATTTTCATTTACAAACTTCAGTCCAAAATTATCTAGTTGATTTCTTAATTGAAATACCGGATCACCATACAGCGTTTGATCTTTCGTCACATAAACAGACTCCCACGGAGGGGCGGGAACTTCCCCCGTTTTATTTAACAGATTAAAAGTAGCCAAATAGGCTTCCTTTTCTCGTTGTTCAAAGGCAGAAAGATCATTGCTCTTTAATTCATTAAAAAAATTGGATAAATCTTGATTTCCTTCACTTAATACCTTGATAAATTCAGAGGAGAAAGTTTCTTTCCATTGTTTTAAGGTTTCAATCGTTAAAGGTCCTTCAAAACCAACTTTCAAAAATGTATAAATTGTTGTTCTTTCTACTAATGTTAAGCAATAGTCTTGCTCCATCACCTTCTCCATTATGGGTGGCTCCCTTCTTTATTCATAAAATATTTAAAATTCCACTTAACTAATGACTGTAATATTATGTTTGTGAAAAAAATCACATAAATTTAATTACTCCTCTATGGTAACTTTTTTCACCATCGGTTTGTATGGCCATGGTTCACAAATAATCCGTTATATTTTTGTGCTTTGTAACAATAGGAATTTACGATTTTGTGACAACCATTGATTATTCTTGAAATAAAGAATAAATGTAAAAAACGCAAGAGCATAAGCTTTTGCGTTTTTTTTATGAAATAATATTCTTGTTTGTTCCAAAACAATTTTAATTTCTTATTTTATTTATCCTTTTCACTATAATGGTAATTGTTCATAAACTTTTTTGTTTCTTCCATGGCTTCCTTTTGATCGTTCTTAATGAGAGAGTATTAATCCATATACTTGTCTTAGAAAAGTCAAGATCGATCGGCAGATGATAAACTGAAAATGCAACATTGAATAATAGCAATGCAACAATAGGTTTAGTAAAAAAGTCGAAAATACCTCGGATCATCGGCCTATCTAGTATCATTCTCCAAAGCCGATCTAGCATCCCTTTAATAAAAAGAATTGGCAAAACTAAAAGCAGGAAAGCCATTTGGACCATGTGCATCGTTACCATCATGTGACTCATAAAATCAATGGGAGATCCTTTAATAGCATATAAAAGAATGAGGAATCCAATAAAAGAAATGAGCTGCTTTTTTAAGATAAAAGAAATTAGAAATTTTATATCCATCCAATCCGTAGGTTTTTTTACCATCCATTTAGCGTTAAAACAAAAAAGGATCATGTTAAATTACATGATCCTTTGGGGCAAGTTGCAGTCCTTATATGTAAATTTGTGCATATGTTATTTTTTAATATTTTTAAGTCAGTTCCAATCTTTAGCTTCAAAAAACCTATCGCCAAACGACAATAGGTTTTTTTATGGACTACTAGGCAAAAAACACAATATATACTCCTAGAGCAATTAAAAGTATAGGAATAAAAATAGCATAAATTAAAGTTAGATTTGTAGTGTTTCTTTTTGTGGAGTTTCTATAGTTCTCGTCCCCTTTTCCCGCAATTAGCAATGTAGCAATAACTGATAACACAATAACTATGATTACCAAAGTTGTTAAAATATCCATGTTACACCTCTTAAAACGAAAAATATGGTTTATTTTCAATAATTAACTGTCCATGACAAGTACAAATTCTATTAACCTTTTTGGAAGTAAATCCTCTAAATAATTATACTATATGAAAAATAATAAATAACCATCCATTTTTCTATAAATTTAACCATCCACTTTGAAGTAAAATCAAAAGTTGGAGCAGATACCTATTTTGTAAAAACAGATAAATAATATGAACAAGGTTACAGGTTATTCAATAAAATAAAACTAGCTATTCAATATTTTATTTTAGAGTATCGGCCCAAGTACAAAAGGAGTGGACTTATGGGTGCTATATCCGGAGAGGAATTTTTAGAAAGAATTGATCGATTAAATGCAGAAATTTGGATTGACGGAAAACAGGTTGAAGGAAGGATTTCTGAGCACCCGGCTTTCAAAGGTGTGCTGCAGAGTAAAGCATCCCTTTATAATTTGCAGGTTGATCAGCGGCTAAAAAACAAAATGACTTATCAATCACCTAATAACAAGGAACCAATTGGACTTTCTTATCTACAACCGAAGACCATAAAGGATTTAAAGAAAAGACGAACAATGATTGAAATTTGGGCAAGGCACACGCATGGAATGATGGGAAGAAGTCCTGATTATATGAATTCGGCAGTAATGGCATTTGCCTCCTCTACTGCATTTTTTGCGGGGAAAGAAAACTGCTTTCCCGAAAACATTCAATCACTTTATGAAAGAGCTACGAAGCAAGATCTTTCCTTTACCCATACCTTTATCACCCCCCAAGTAAATCGCTCTCAGTTTTACTATGAACTCTCGAAAGAACCGATTTCTGCGAAGGTTATTGCTAAAAACGAAAATGGCATCGTCATTAAAGGTGCTCGTTTATTAGCAACACAAGGTGGTCTTACCGATGAGGTCCTTGTCTATTCCGCAGGTGGAATAATGGAAAAGGAGCTCGCTTTTGCATTTTCCATCCCTTCTGATACAACAGGATTAAAATTTATTTGCCGGGAGTCCTTTGTTGAAGGTGATTCATCGTTTAATTATCCATTAAGTTCTCGATATGAAGAAATGGATACCATTCTTGTCTTTGATCATGTTTTAGTTCCATGGGACCGTGTATTTTTTTACGACAATATAGAGGCTGCCAACCAATTCATCATTAAAAGCTCATTTCACCCCTTTACCCTTCATCAAGTCATTACAAGGCAGATTGTAAAAACAGAATTTGTTCTTGCTATTGCCGAACTGCTTGTAGATACGATTAATGTTCGGGAATATCAGCATATACAGGAAAAACTCTCTGAAATTATCATTGGCCTTGAAACATTGAAAGCACTAATACTAAAGTCAGAAATTGACGCACAATTGGATGATTGGGGATATATGCGACCAAGTATCACACCTCTTCAAGTAGCTAGCAATATCTTTCCTAAAATTTATCCTAGATTCAGTGAAATTATCGAAATGATCGGGGCAAGTGGTATGGTGTCTTTGCCAACGGAAAAAGACTTTAGCTCTGATATTCGCTCAGATTTGGATCAGTATTTGCAGGGTGCTAATAAAAATGCTATTGACAGGGTTAAAATATTCCGTTTAGCTTGGGATTTAACAATGAGTTCATTTGGTACCCGACAAACTCAATATGAAAGGTACTTTTTTGGTGACCCCCTTCGGTTATCGACCCTTTTATACAATACCTATCCTAAAGAAAAACATGTGAAGGAGATTAGTAATTTATTAAATTTAAGTGATTCCAAACAATAGAAATACTAGTTTCATAAAAGCTTTCGCTCACAAATGTACAATCGAACATTTTCTTTATCAAATTTGGCACTTATAAAAAATGATTCATGAGCCTGTCATGAATCATTTTTTAACATTATATAACTAAGATCGTTCACATGCCCAGTTATCTTTATCACGGTCATGACTTGATTCATAAGCCGGATGTGTGGATGGTACACCGTTAGGATATACTTTCCTCATTTCGGTACAATTTTTAAACGACTCTTTTTCGGCATTTGATGACCCGTTGCCTGATGTTGAGCCGCCAGCGATATCTCCACTCGGTGTGGTAGATCCAGAACTATTATTTGGGGTAGTATCTAAATCACCCTTAGTGGTTCCTTGTTCACCGAAGGCCCATAGACCCTTATTGGCATCCCTTGCCTCTCTAGCAAACTTTACAAAGTATTCGCTGTATTTCACATCTGGAGGATAGGTAGATGGTTCTGCATATCCATTTAGCACCAAGTCGGCATTAAACATTTTCGTACGAATTTCATTTTCGTCCATTTCATTTGTCGGTACACTTAACCAAACAATTCTAAGTAAACGGCTGTACCGGTCCGTTTCCGATACATCTTTTTGGATCCACACCTGTTTTCCATTCAGCTTTGAGGTGGTATAATTGCTCGCCTCTTTGCCATATTCTTCATGTCTTGTTGTCGATTCAGGTGTATTAACGCCAACTAAGCGGACCTTTCTGCCATCAGAGGTGACTATAGTATCACCATCCACAACTCGTCCAACCGTTATTAGCTCTAACCCCATACTCTTCGCTAGTTCTTCTTGAGAAGTTTTTGCAGCTTCTTGTTTTTCCTGCTCTTCCTTTTCAGCTTTTGCTTTTTCTTCTGCTAACCGCGCTTCCTCAGCCTTCACTTTTTTTTCGGTTTCAGCTTTTTCATTTGCCAGTTTAGTAGAAGCTTCTTCCTTTTCTTTTTTTACAGAAGATATTTTCGTTTGAGCTATGTCTTTTTTCTCCTCAGCTGGCTCAGAGAACACCGCGGATAATATTATGGATAAAATGATCCCCACCGGGATGACCCAACCTGATTTTGCAAATCTACTATTCCGATCTCGATTTTGTCTTTTGAGAAACAAACCAATGATGAATATAGCCATACCGATCAACGAGATTGGTGCTGAAATCCCCATTGCTAACATAAATAGTAAGGCAGCTGCAATTAGAATTCCTTTTAAAAATTTCACAATTAATTCACTCCTTTACAAACCCCATTTCATTATACCTATTATCATATTAATTATGTTAAAAAAACATCTCTTTTTTTATTAACGAATACCCGCTAATATGTTAAATTAGTATCAACTAAGTTTTAAGAATAATCAGAAAGGGGTAACTCAATTGCAGCATTTTTACTTATTTATCCTAATGTGTATTCTTCTCATTATTTTACCTGGACCGGATACGGCCATGACAACCAAGAATACTCTGACCATTGGCAGGTCTGGTGGCATTAAAACCCTTTTAGGAACACTTTGTGCCCTCATGATCCATACATTTGCTGCTGTCATTGGGCTTTCAGCTATTATCGTGAAATCTGCCTTATTATTTTCCATTTTCAAATTTGCTGGAGCGATTTATTTAATTTACATTGGCTTTAAAACATTATGGTCCTTGAAGAAAAAGGAAGCAGACGCAAGTATAGACACTAACACTGAAAATAAGTACGGAGATAATTCTTGTTTCCGCCAAGGATTTCTTACAAACCTCCTTAATCCTAAGGTTGCCGTCTTCTTTTTAACCTTTTTGCCGCAATTCGTGGATTCAGGAAGTAACACCTTTGTCCCATTTCTTATCATGGGTATGACCTATACCGTTTTAACGGCAATCTGGTTCGTTCCATATGTTTATTTAATCAATCAAATCAGCACCTTTATGAAAAAACCAGCAACACAAAAGGTTGTCCAAGGAATAACCGGGATTGCCCTGCTGGGCTTTGGCATAAAACTAGCCTTCGAAAAGACCCAATCGTAGGGGATGTCGGGCACGACACAAAAAGGACCTCATCAATTAGAGGTCCTTTTTGTATCGTTTCATCTCATTAAACCCGTACTTAGGAAGCAGTTACCCCTCTGCCAACGATCGATATTTTCCACTATAATAAATTAGCGGCTCGGAATCATTAACAAGAATGTCTGTTACTTTGCCAATAAAAAGTGTATGATCTCCCTCCACATGTGCAGCTGAGACCACACAGGAAATTTGTGCCAACGCATTCGGCAAAACTGGGACTCCGTCTAGGAGGTCAAACTCCACTTCTTGATGATTCTTCACCTGCCCAGCAAAAATCATTGACAGTTCTTGCTGGTCGTCCGATAAGATATTTACGGAAAATGTTCCACTCTGTTTTATTTTTTCCAGCATTTGTGCTTTTTCAGCAATTGAAACAACGACAAGCATTGGATTGAGTGAAACAGACATGAAGGCATTCGCTGTCATACCATGAACTTTTCCATCCACTTCTGTTGCCACCACTGTTACCCCTGTAGCAAATTTCCCCATTACATTTCGAAATTGACGATCATCCATTTTTATTTCCTCCTCTTCATCCGCCCAGTACTCATTTAATTTCTCAATCGCTTTCTGCCTAACTTCTCTTAAATCAACAGCCCTTAATTCTTCGAGTGTCTGTATGCCACGTTGTTGCAACACCAAACGTGTGATCAGCTAAACCTGCTAAAAATCAGCCGATTCTTCCTATAATCATACCAACTGCTAATGGCAGCACAAAATATATTTTCTCTTTTCTATATTATCTGAATATTATTGATAAATAAATCTTATTATGGAAATTTCTTTTCTGCCACTATAAACTGATATATGAAGGATTCCACAAATTTCAACTTACGCAAATGTGGAGATAACTAAGTACCTTTAAAAGAAGGAGCAATCATGACTTTTCCCATTTTAGAAACGAAAAGACTGAAATTAATTGAAATAACCCATCAGCATGTTGATCCCATTTACGAGATTTTATCATTAGAAAATGTGACGAAGTTTTACGGGACCAATCGTTTTACTTTGCAGGCTGAAGCATCTAAACTAATTGACATGTTTCATAAGAATTTTCTTGAAAAGCGCGGGATCCGCTGGGGAATCAAATTAAAGGAGAATCAAAGAATCATTGGAACAGTTGGTCTTAATGCTTTACATCTGAAGAATAAACGCGCAGAAATCGGATATGAACTCCATCCCTCATTTTGGAGAATGGGCTATGCGGCAGAGGCAATTACAGAGGTGCTGAAATATAGCTTTCAACAAATGGATTTATATCGAATCGGGGCCGTAGTTTACCCTGAAAATGAGGCATCAATCGCATTGCTTACTAAGCTAGGTTTTTCAAACGAAGGATTACTTCGTGGCTACATCCATCAAAATGAGCAATTTCATGATACATACGTATTATCACTTTTACAGCCAGAATGGGAAAAAAGCCAGGAATAGGTTCCTGGCTTTTTACTCTTCGAAATAATCCTTCATCGCTTTTGGATTCTTTACTTCACCATTTTGATAATATGGGTTATTCTCTAAAGCGTCCTTTGGGTCAAGATTCGTTTTGATTACTAACATTGGAGCAGGTGAACTTTCCGAAATGAATCGGTCATTTAATTGATCAAAATCAGGCAGCTTTTTGTTTCCAGGCTGTCTTGGCTCCATAACTACCACCTCCTAAAAGTAGCTTGCTGAATTTATTGGTTTCTCATTCCAAAAAGAAAATTATTGTTCCGATAAAAGAAAAAACTAGGAAGTATTACCTTCCTAGTGTTTTTATTCTTCTTCAGAGCCGACTAAGAAATCCGGATTTAGTTCTTCGAATTCTTCGTCGTCAACATCCAATCCCCAATCCTCATCATTGTCCTTACAGCCATCTGTGCTGACACGGACACATACTTTCGTCTCACCAATCACTTCTACAAGGAATTCCCTTTCGACATGGACGATGATTCGGTTACCGTTAGGGGAAATGACAGCTTCACAGCAATTAGGCTGTTGCAGCACTCGAGCTACAATTTCACTGTCATCGGTGCAGTCATTGTCACGATACTTTAACTTGATGACATCGGTATATTGTACACGTTCAGTTACTACCTCTGTTTTGGTATTATCATTAAATGAGTACCAAACGTTGATGTCATACGAGCCATGTATCTCTACAGTCTTACCGACTTTTTTCGCGTTGTATTTATGGTTGATAATCCAACAGCCTAGAATACTTGATGGACTATGTGCCGGGCTAATCGTATGATTGGACTGGGTAAATTTCCGTCCTTTCGCTACTACGGCCTTACAAATTATCTCTCTATATTCTCCCATTTCGCGCGAACCCTCCTCATTCAGTTTCATTTCATCCTATGCTATTCTTTAGACTAGTGTGATATATAATTTTGTGAATACTGGTTAAAAGTTTAGTCATAATTCATTTTATGCGGGTTTTATAGGTGTGTGCCTTTCACACCTGTACTTTAAAAAGAAGGTTACTACGTGAGGGATTTGGCGATGGATGGGTACAAATTTAAAAAAAGAAAACCAGGCCTCGTCTAAAAGCCTGGTTCCATCTATTAATGTTCGTGATCACAATCGTCGTGGCCTTCGCAAGCCCCGCCGCCACTTTTCATGCTTGCACCCGTTTCACCCATTAATACGTCGCCACCCGTTGAAATAATGATTTCATCTGTAACCGTATTCGAGATGGTTGATGCAATTAGTTGCAGCATTTCATTCACTTCTACTTGTGATTGTTTGAAATCCTGAACAACTGGAATTTCATCCAATTCTTGTTCAATGGAAGCGATTTTGTCTTCAACCTTTTTTAATGCTTCCGCCTTGCCATAATGCTGCAGATTAACAGCTTGCTTTTGCAATCCTTTGATATCTGCAATTAATGTCTTTACCTTTTGATTTTCATGGATATGCGCTTCCGCCCGTTTGAAGAAGTCTACTTCCTCAGTTTCGGCAATCATACGAGCTAAATCTGTAGCACGAGCGACGATATCGTCTTTAGTATACTTCGCCACTTTATTTCACCTCTGCTGGTTCTAATTCTTCCACCATTTCTCCGTTTAATGACCATGTTTTTGCTTGTGTAATTTTCACTTTAACAATTTTCCCGATTGCTGACTTTGGTGCAGCAAAGTTTACAAGCTTATTCCTAGATGTGTACCCAGCAAGAACATCAGGGTTGTTTTTACTTTCCCCTTCAACAAGAACATCAAGTATTTGACCTTCATGTTTTTTCATTGCTTCTAACGAAAGCTCATTCACAAGCGCATTTAATCGTTGCAGTCGTTCTTTCTTTACTTCCATTGGTACATTATCCTCCATTTTTGCGGCCGGGGTTCCTTCCCGTGGCGAGTAAATGAAGGTATACGCCAATTCATAACCTACCTCACGATAGAGAGACATAGTTTCTTCGAATTGTTCGTCAGTCTCGTTAGGATAGCCGACGATAATATCCGTCGTTAAAGCAACATTTGGAATGGCCGCTTTAATTTTTCTAACAAGCTCTAGATATTGTTCTCGTGTATATTTACGAGCCATAATCTTTAATACGTCCGTTGAGCCTGATTGTACTGGTAAATGGATATGATCCATTAAATTTCCACCTTTAGCAAGCACTTCAATCAAATGATCATCAAAGTCACGTGGATGACTTGTAGTAAAACGAATCCTTGGTATATCAATTTTCCGCAGTTCATCCATCAAATCACCAAGACCATAGTTCATGCCCTCTAAATCTTTCCCATACGCATTTACGTTTTGACCTAGAAGTGTAACTTCTTGATAGCCTTGTGCTGCCAAATGACGTACTTCCTGGATAATTTCTTCGGGACGACGGCTTCGTTCCTTCCCACGTGTGAAAGGTACGATACAGTACGTACAGAATTTATCACATCCGTACATAATATTAACCCATGCCTTAATCTTACCACGGCGTACTTTTGGTAGGTTCTCGATTACGTCGCCTTCCTTAGACCATACTTCGACCACCATTTCTTTTGACATGTATGCTTCATGCAAGATGTTTGGTAAGCGGTGAATGTTATGGGTACCAAAAATGATATCGACCTGCTGATAGGTTTTTAATATTTTATTGACGACAGATTCTTCCTGGGACATACATCCGCAAACACCTAGAAGTAAGTCAGGCTTTTCCAGTTTTAGAGCTTTTAAGTGGCCAAGCTCACCAAATACTTTATTTTCCGCATTTTCACGAATAGCACAAGTATTTAGGAGAATGACATTAGCATCCTCCGTGCTGTCTGTTGGCTCATACCCTAATGCTAAAAAGATCCCCGCCATCACTTCTGTATCATGTTCATTCATTTGACAGCCATAAGTACGGATATAAAACTTACGGCCCTCGCCCATTCCGCGGAATTCTTCAGGAATTGCAAAGTCATTATGATACTTTACTTCTTCTTTCCCACGTTTTTTCGCTTCTTTTAAGGAAGGCGCTGTTATTACTTGTTCAAAGTATTTGTTATAATCCTTGGCGGATTTTTTGTCCGAAGAATTAGCAGTTTCTACTTGCTGACCTTCTAATCGTTGTTTTTCATTCATCTATATAAAACCCCTTTCTTTTAAAAATTTTCTGATTACCGTCTATTAGATTTCTAAAAGTTATTATTTACCTGTGCTCGATGCTAGGAAATCTTGGGCATTATCTGCACATTATAATAGTATAAAGGTTTATTTAATTGAAAACAATAGAAATCCCTGTAAACACGCATGTTCAGAAGCACTTTGGAAATTCAAAATCATAACCGCAGTCCAAGTTATAAGTTTAATCGATACCAATAACTTTGGATGTGATACAATTCACAAAATGATATAAAAAAATCCCATGGATCATAATCCACGGGATATAATTTGTTTAATTACATAAACTCAGCAACTAATTTATCAAAGTGTGCTTGATCAAGGGTTAAATCTGCATCAACTAACGGTTCTTCAGAGTAACCAGTAAGTAGTTCCTGGTAAGAAGGACGTTCCGTGTTTTGATAAATAAGACCAGTAACTAAGCCATTATGCTTCATTAATGTTTGCATCGCCATTTCACGATTTGATGGATCATATCCTTCAACATCGTTTAGCTTCGTAAGGTTTTCTTTAAACCAGTCATATGTGTTGACTTTATTATAGGTTACACATGGGCTGAATACGTTGATTAAAGAGAAACCTTTGTGTTTGATACCTGCTTCAATTAATGCAGTTAAGTCTTTTAAATCAGTAGAAAAACTTTGTGCAACAAAGGTTGCCCCAACTGTTAACGCCATTTCCATCGGGGAAATCGCTTGTTCAATTGAACCCATCGGCGTAGATTTTGTTTTAAATCCAACTGCCGAACGTGGGGATGTTTGTCCCTTAGTTAATCCATAAATTTGATTATCCATAACAATGTAAGTAATATCCACATTACGACGAATGGCATGGACAGTATGTCCCATCCCAATTGCATATCCGTCTCCGTCACCGCCGGATGCAATAACCGTTAAATCACGATTGGCCATTTTAACACCTTGGGCAATCGGAAGTGAACGACCATGGATACCATGGAAACCATAAGAATTAATATAACCAGAGATCCTTCCTGAACAGCCAATTCCTGAAATAACTGCTAAATTTTCTGGCACTAAACCCACATTTGCTGCCGCACGCTGCATTGCCGCTTGTACAGAGAAGTCGCCACAGCCAGGGCACCAGTTCGGTTTAACATCATTTCGAAAGTCTTTAAAAGTGGCCATTTAGAACAACTCCTTACATTTTGAATGTACTTCGTGAGGTAGGAATGGATTACCATCATATTTAACAAACTTAGTTATTTTTTCTGCATGACCAACATTCATCTTCATAATATTTGCCAATTGTCCTGTTGCATTGTTTTCCACAACAATCACTTTTTTCGCAGAGCGAACAAGTGAAAGCACCTCATCTGTTGGGAATGGATGAATTAAACGAATTTGTGCATGATTTACTTTCAAACCGTCTTTTTCTAAACGAACCATTGCTTCTTCGATTGCACCACGAGTTGAATTAAAACCTACTATTAATAGATCTGCATCCTCATGTGGAGCATTCTTATATACAGGTGTATTAAAACGGATATTTTCAACCTTACGGAAGCGCTTATCCATTTGGGCAATTCGGTTTATTGCAGATTCTGAAGGTTTACCGGTTTCTGCATGTTCAACACCTGTTACGTGGTGAATTCCATTCTTCATACCAGGAATTGTACGTGGTGAAATGCCATCTTCCGTTACCTCATAACGCTTGAAATAACCCTTATTTTCAATCTCAGGAAGTTCTTCTGTTACAAGCTTTCCTCGTCTAATTTCTACTTTAGAAACATCAAGTGGTTCAACTGTTTGTTTTCCAAGAGATAATTGAAGGTCAGATAGAACGATTACCGGGCATTGGTACTCTTCTGCAAGGTTGAAAGCTTCAGCAGTATCATAGAAAGCTTCCTGAACAGTACTTGGTGCCATAACGATTTTTGGAATTTCACCATGTGTACCATAAATCATTGCCATTAAATCTGATTGTTCTTGTTTTGTTGGCAGTCCTGTTGATGGGCCTCCACGTTGGGTGTCAACAATGACTAATGGAGTTTCTGTAATACCAGCAAGTCCAATTGCTTCCATTTTCAATGATAATCCTGGGCCTGATGAAGCAGTAATTGCACGTACACCGCCATAGCTTGCTCCAATTGTCATCGTACAAGCAGCAATTTCATCTTCTGTTTGGATTACTGTTCCACCAACTGCAGGAAGTTTCTTAATCAAATACTCCATAATATCAGATGCTGGTGTGATTGGGTAGGCAGCCATGAAACGGCATCCTGCTGCAAGGGCACCTAATGCGATCGCATCATTTCCAATCATATACATTCGATGTTTGCCATCCGCTTTTTCAAGCACCATCGTCGGTACAGTAGCATCCATTTTTTCTTTCATATAATCAAACCCAGCTTTGATAGCATCCATGTTTTTTGCAACAACCTTGTCGCCCTTTTTACCGAAAATCTCACGAACTACTTCCTCAAAAACATGAATATCCAAATCTAAGACAGCAGAAGTTGCACCAATTGCCACCATATTTTTCATTAAAGAAGTTCCTAGCTCTGTGGCAATTTCAGTAAAAGGAACCGCATACATTGAGCTTTGCGTATCTTCTGGTTTCTTTGGAGTAAATTTTGCATCTGCAAGAATTACCCCTTTGCTGTGAAGCTCTTTGTAGTTTACATCGATCGTTTCTTGGTCAAATGCTACAAGGATATCAAGGTCGTCAGAAATAGAGCGAACTTCTGATGTACTTACCCTAATCTTATTATTTGTATGACCGCCTTTGATTCGAGATGAAAAGTGACGATAACCATACAAGTAATATCCTAGGCGATTCAGTGCGATTGCAAAGATTTCCCCAGTACTTTCAATACCTTCCCCTTGTTGTCCGCCAACTTTCCACGAAAGTTGATTGATCATTTCCTTACACCCCTTTGGATATGTAAAAAATAAGTAGACTAAATCATTTATTAGTGTAGCACTTATCCAAGTAATTAACTAGACATCAGCCACTTAATGCTTTAAGGGCTAAAAAAATAGAATCAAGGATATGTACTAAACGCTTACAATTCTAGACCTATGCACTAAAAAATGCAACCCTTTGACACTAAATATTGTCTAAAATATGAATATTTTTTTATTATTTAAAAATCCACTTTATTTCCATAGGAAAAACCAGGTGAAAAATCGGCTTAAATACACATTATTACGATGTTTTCATATTTTTTTTATAAAAATCCACTTTTAGTTTTTTACACACTTTCTCTTATATCAGAATAATATTTTTATAATTAAATATTAAACTCCTTCTTTAAACTTTGATACACGAGTAACGTCCTTTTGAAAAAAAAAAAAAAACCGCTCGAAAGTATACGAGCAGGTAAAATAGAGTATCTTTCTTTCGCCCCCGGAAAATAATCTATCTCTTTCACCGCGGTTCTACGATTAGCTTAATAGCTGTGCGTTCTTCCCCGTCAATTAAAATATCGGTAAACGCAGGGATACAGATCAAATCAACTCCGCTAGGTGCCACAAATCCTCTCGCAATCGCTACTGCCTTTACGGCTTGATTCAATGCACCCGCACCAATAGCCTGTATTTCCGCTGCACCTCTTTCACGCAGAACACCGGCAAGTGCACCAGCTACAGAATTAGGATTAGATTTTGCTGAAACTTTTAATATTTCCATTCCTAGCTCCTCCTTAGAAAATCCCGATCCCGCATGAGCAGTTTCATGAACAAATCAGGTTATAACATTCCACTGCTACTATATTCAGTTGTCAAAAGACATATTCCGGCTTGGACAAAAAAAATAGAAAAGCGGAAGCGCCTTTTTTATGACCTCGAGCCCCTAGGTGCCGGATCTGGACAATTCTCAAAGTAAAAAAACTCCCATGAGGAAGTCTTTTCTTTAACTGTAAAATGGGTGGTCATCATTTATTAAAATCCGTTCGATTTTTTTGCACTGACCACTTTTCTTCTCTAGTTCAATATACACTGCACTGAGCTGATTACGGCCGGATTTGGGCACTTCAAAACGTACTGGAAGACTTGTTAGGAATTTCTTAAGAACTGCCTCTCTTTCCATTCCCAGAATGCCGTCATATGGCCCTGTCATGCCAACGTCTGATAAATACCCTGTTCCACCAGGTAAAACACGACAATCTGCTGTTTGCACATGTGTATGGGTCCCAACGACTGCTGATACTCTTCCGTCTAGAAACCAACCCATTGCTTGTTTTTCACTGGTTACTTCCGCATGAAAATCCACAAAAATAAAAGGTGTTCTTTTCCGGGCGATTTCAACTAATTCACTAGCCTTATTAAAAGGACAATCTAATGGAGCCATAAATGTTCGACCTTGAAGATTAATGACGGCGACTTCTAACTCATTCACTTTAAAGAACGCCAAACCTTTTCCAGGTGTCCCTTCTGGAAAATTTGCCGGGCGGACCATATTTTTCGCTGAACCGATAAACTCAAATATCTCTCTGTTATCCCATGCATGATTTCCAAGTGTAATTGCCTGTGCACCATAGCCCAAAAATTCTCGATAGATTTTTTCTGTAATCCCCTTACCACCGGCTGCATTTTCACCATTTATAATTGTAAAGTGCGGACGGTATTTTTCCTTTAATTTTGGCAAAAATTCCTTTACCATGTCCCTTCCAGGTGAGCCGACGACATCGCCGATAAATAGTAGATTCATTTTTTTCCCTTTCGTCATTAAAAATTGTTATTTTATAAATTGTATCACATTCTCACGCCTTCTAATTGGATAGGCGTTACCAATAAATAAAGCGGTGCATTCGCACCGCTTTATTTTGCGTATTCTACAGCCCGTGTTTCACGGATAACTGTCACTTTAATGTGTCCAGGATAATCAAGTTCCTCTTCGATCCGCTTGCGGATATCACGAGCTAAACGATGTGCAGCAAGATCATCAACCGCATCTGGTCTTACAATAATACGTACTTCACGACCTGCTTGAATCGCAAAAGATTTCTCAACACCTTCATAGGACTCAGAAATCTCCTCTAGCTTTTCAAGGCGACGGATATAGTTTTCAAGCGTCTCACTACGTGCGCCCGGTCTTGCAGCTGATAAGGCATCTGCTGCAGCCACAAGTACAGCGATAATAGAGGTTGGTTCAGTATCTCCATGGTGTGAAGCAATACTATTGATCACCACAGGATGTTCCTTGTATTTCGTGGCAAGCTCTACCCCGATTTCTACATGACTTCCTTCCACTTCATGGTCAATTGCTTTCCCAATATCATGAAGCAGGCCTGCACGGCGTGCCAGTGTTTCATCTTGACCAAGTTCAGCAGCAAGCAATCCTGAAAGCTGTGCCACTTCCATTGAATGTTTTAAGACGTTTTGCCCGTAGCTCGTACGGAACTTCAAGCGACCAAGAATTTTGATCAAATCTGGATGGAGTCCATGAACACCTACTTCAAAAGTGGTTTGCTCCCCAACTTCGCGAATATACTCATCCACTTCTCGACGAGATTTTTCTACCATTTCTTCAATACGTGCGGGATGGATACGTCCGTCTTGAACTAACTTTTCAAGTGCTAGGCGAGCAGTTTCCCTTCGAATAGGGTCAAAGCCTGATAGAATGACAGCTTCAGGAGTATCATCAATAATCAAATCAATTCCCGTTAAGGTTTCAAGTGTACGGATGTTTCGTCCTTCACGGCCAATGATCCGGCCCTTCATTTCGTCATTTGGAAGGTTGACGACAGAGACAGTCGTTTCCGCAACATGATCAGCAGCGCAACGCTGGATTGCAAGCGACAGTATTTCTTTCGCTTTCTTGTCGGCTTCCTCTTTCGCACGATTCTCGCTCTCCTTAATCATTATCGCAGTGTCGTGGATTAGTTCCTGCTCCATTCTGTCAATAATGATTGCCTTTGCTTCCTCGCGCGTTAAGCTCGAAATTCGTTCGAGTTCAGTTTGTTGTTTTCGTACCAACTCGTCCACTTTGCTTTCCATCTCTTCAATATGCTGTTGTCTTTGGTTTAGAGAATCATCCTTCTTTTCTAAAAGATTTTCACGCTTATTTAACGTTTCGTCTTTTCGATCTAAATTCTCTTCTCTTTGCAGTAAACGGTTTTCTTGTTTTTGCATTTCATTTCTTCGTTCACGAACCTCACGTTCTGCTTCTGTCCGAAGCTTGTGAATTTCATCCTTTGCTTCAAGCAAAGCTTCTTTTTTCAATGAATCAGCATCACGTTTTGCATCTTCAAGAATCTGTTCAGCAGCATTCTTTGCCCCTGCTACTTTTGCTTCTGCAATGGATTTATGAACAAAATAGCCAACAACGGCACCGACGATAAGGCCAAGCAAAATGGAGATGATTGTAAATGGTTCCATCGTTACACCTCCTCTTGCTATGAACTTTTGTTACAATTTTTCAAGTGTCGGCATGTACATTGTTTAGACTCAACATACAGCAAGCACCAAGGCTTTTCGCATTGTAATATTTCCAATAATGTAAAATATACATGTTAATTGTAAAGGTGGGAATATTCATTGTCAAGGTTTAGTCTAACTGGCATTTTGAAATATTTAGAAATTGTCTTCCACCTTCATTTACTATGTCAGCAATACATTGTATTTTTATTCATTTATTATAAAAAAGCAAAACCCTTAGGGCTTTGCTCAGCTGGATTAATCTAACAAATTATACTGTTCATCTTCCTCTGTTTCTGTTACCACTTTATCACCATCTAAACCATAGTGTTCACGGATTTTCCCTTGAATTTCAAGGCGAACATCAGGGTTTTCCTTTAAGAAAAGTTTTGCGTTTTCTCGACCCTGCCCCAGTCTTTCATCATTATAGGAATACCATGAGCCGCTCTTTTGTACGATATCTAATTCAGAGCCTAAATCGATGATCTCGCCCTCTTTAGAAATACCTTCACCATACATAATATCCACTTCAGCTATACGGAATGGCGGCGCAACTTTGTTTTTTACAACTTTAATTTTCGTTTTGTTTCCGACCATGTCAGTTCCTTGCTTTAACGTTTCAGCACGGCGTACTTCTAGACGAATTGTCGAATAAAACTTGAGCGCACGTCCCCCAGGTGTCGTCTCTGGGTTTCCGAACATGATTCCAACCTTTTCACGGATTTGGTTAATAAAGACAGCGATTGTTTTAGATTTGTTAATGGCACCAGATAATTTACGCAATGCTTGAGACATTAAGCGAGCTTGTAAACCTACATGGGAGTCACCCATTTCACCTTCAATTTCTGCTTTTGGAACTAGTGCTGCTACAGAGTCAATTACAATAATATCAACAGCGCCGCTTCGTACTAAAGCTTCTGCGATCTCAAGCGCTTGTTCCCCGGTATCTGGCTGGGATAGTAATAACTCATCAATGTTAACACCTAATTTTTGTGCATAAGTTGGGTCCAGGGCATGCTCAGCGTCAATAAACGCTGCTTGTCCTCCTTTTGCCTGCACTTCTGCAATTGCGTGTAATGCTACGGTTGTCTTACCAGAGCTCTCCGGACCATAAATCTCGATAATACGCCCTCTAGGATAACCACCTACTCCAAGTGCTGCATCTAATGCTAGAGAGCCGCTTGGAACGGTAGAAATTCTTGTTTCCAGCTTTTCTCCCATCTTCATTACTGAACCTTTACCGAATTGTTTTTCTATTTGCTTTAACGCCATTTCTAACGCCGCTTTACGATCACTCACGTTTTTTCCTCCCTTATATATAAACACATGCTAAATGCCATAATCTATTAAATAATACCTATAAATAATATAACCTCTTTTCAGGTATTTGTCGAGAAAAAAATCGAACATTTATTCTGTTCTTTTTTTAACAATTTATACTGTATTAACATGCAGATTAACCCCCTTTTGGTATTTTTCCTTACAAATTACCTTGGAAAAGCAATTTTTCTGCTTTAATCTAAAAATTCAATTTTAAGCAAACATATTTAAACAAAAAGAATCACAGAACACTATTAGTATTCTGTGATTCTTTTAAATTTCGCAGTATAAAATAACAGCCGAATTTTACTGTTCGGTTCCGATTTGCTTCCCTCGTTCCACCAAGGATAATTTTTTCAACTACCGTTGGTCTTCCATGGATCGCAATTCCAATATAAACTGTACCAACTGGCTTGCCCTCAAGCTCATCTGGACCGGCCACACCTGTGAAGCTAACCCCAATATCGCTTTTCACCAGCCTGGCAGCATTTTCAGCCAACTCTATTGCACACTCTTCACTCACGGCACCATGTGTTTTGAGGGTTTCTGGATTCACTTGTAATACCTGCTGTTTTACTTCATTTGAATAACAAACAATCCCGCCTTTGAACACGGCACTCGCACCAGCAATTGATGTTAACTCTTGTTGAAACAACCCGCCGGTTAAACTCTCAGCAGCTGTAATCGTAAGTTTTCTTTCCTTTAAAGCTTTCATCAGCTCTTCTAATAATGAGGTGTTGTCATATCCATATAGAAACTTTCCAACACGCTGATTAATTGTATTTTCAACTTCATCCAGCATAGCTTGCGCAGTCACTTCATCCACATGCTTTGCCGTAAGCCTTAAAGTAACCTCGCCATCACCTGCGAGTGGAGCAATCGTGGGATTGCTTTGTGCATCAATTAAATCAATAATTTCGGTTTCCAAAGCGGCCTCCCCGATGCCAAAGAATCGCAGCACTCTCGAGACAATTTTCTCTTTCGACACGTTTTTTGATGAAAGCGCCTGTGAGCCATATTGGAGAAACATCGGTTCCATTTCCTTTGGAGGTCCAGGTAAAAGCATATAGGTGAGGCTGCCGCTTTTTACTACCATACCTGGGGCCATCCCATGATCATTTGGGAGAATATGAGACCCTTCTAGTACAAGTGCTTGCTTTTTATTATTATCCGTCATCACACGGTTTGTTCGCTTGAAATAAAGCTCAATTGATTCTAATGCAGTTTGATCCATAACAAGTTCTTTTCCAAGGTGACGGGCAATTGTTTCCTTCGTCAAATCATCCTTTGTAGGCCCTAAGCCGCCAGTAAAGATAATCATTTTAGCTCGTTTTTCGGCAATTTCAATTGCTGCCTTTAACCGGCCTGGGTTATCGCCTACAACCGTATGAAAATAAACATTAATACCAAGTCCTGCTAATTGCTGTGATAAAAAGCGTGCATTTGTGTTAACAATTTGACCCAGTAATAATTCCGAACCGACGGCAATAATCTCTGCATCCATCCTCTAGTCACCCCTAATTCAAGCTACAGTTAAACCTATTTTGAATTTTTTAACACATGGCTATTTTTAGCAAAATAATCCCAGCCTGACCAAATAGTAAAAATCATTGCCACCCATAATGCTACAATATCAAAGCGAAACGGAATCAAAGCAAAAATAAAATTATGTAACAATAAAGATGAAATCGCGATAATTTGTGTCCAAGTCTTAATTTTCCCGAGCATATTTGCGGCGACAACCTCGCCTTCCCCTGCAAGCAGGAGGCGGAGACCTGTTACTGCAAATTCTCTGCTGATAATAATGATTACAATCCATGATGGTGCATAAACATCATTAAGTTCAACGAGGACAATTAGCGCTGCTGAGACAAGTAATTTGTCAGCGAGAGGATCAAGAAATTTCCCCATATTGGTCACAAGGTTATATTTTCGGGCATAATGACCGTCAACCCAGTCCGTTGTTGAAGCTAAAATGAAAATGAGCGCCCCGACAAAATGGGTAACAGGCATCTCAGCCCCTAAAAGATACATGCTGCCCCAATCAAACGGGGCTAACATAATAATCAAGAATATTGGGATTAATAATATCCTTGATACGGTGATTCGATTTGGAATATTCATAATTTCCCTCCAGGTAATGATTGAAAGCGAAAAATAGTCATCAACAGATGACTATTCATTCTTCAGAACATATTGTATCGTGATGTTCTGAACATTCGCTGTCGGTGGTATCGCATACTCAAGCTTTTGGTCATTCACATATATATCAGTATCTGCCGCGTTCCCCACCCTAATGAGAGCCGTACTTTCTGCTGATAAATCTTCTGTTTGGCTCTCAGTAGCCCCGGTTTTAAGTGTACCTTGAAAAAAGGTCTTCCCTTTCCCATTTTTAATACTCACCCAGGTTTGTCCTTTAGAAACTAATTTCACAACAAATTTATCTGCATTTTTCAGATCATAAGTGGAATTAGTCCCACTGCTTTGGACAACTGTAAGTTCCTGCTTTGGAGTTTCTACAACAGTTGTTTTTTCCTCATCCGGTTTAGCAGCTTTATCCTCTTTTTTGCTGTCATTCTTTTTTTCCTTTTCTATTTCATCAGTTTTTACCTTTTCCAAGCTTTTCGATTTCTCAAGTTTCACCTGCTCGCTATCCTTGCTTACTGATTCATTTGTGTCCTTACCTACATAGGTGGTTACTAAATAATATATAAGAATGGCAATGCCAATCACAAACACAGTAATTAATATTGTTGGGAGAACATTAAATATTTTAGAATTCCCATCTGTAATTGTTTTGTGTGTTTTCACCCGTGATATTTGCTGCGGCAAATCATCATTATAAGAAGCAGGTATTTCACCCTTATACGTTTCAAAAATTTCATCTGGATTGAGATTCAACGCCTCTGCATACTGCTTAATAAAGGCACGTACATAAAAATTTCCCGGCATGCTGGAATAATTACCTTCCTCAATTCCTACTAAATACCGTTTTTGTATTTTTGTCATAGTTTGTAAATCATCTAAGCTTAGTCCTTTGGCTAATCGGGCTTCTTTTAGTCGATTCCCTAATTCAGTCAACTGTAACACCTTCCAATTTATTAAAAATCAAAATCTCCAAAATCAGATCCGGAAAACATATTATGTTGGTCTACGACATCGTATGTGATCTCTTCTTCTGCGTCATTTCTAAGTTCAATAATATAATCAAAATCATCAAGCGTGTACTCTGAGTTTTGTACGAAAATATCAGGATGCTCTATTACCTTAACTGCCGGCAGGCGCATGATTTCACGGACAAGCTGCCAGTGCCGCTCGTTTGCACGTCTGGTTGAAACAATCCCATCAAGAATAAACAGATTATTTTCGTTATATTCATCTTCAATCAGTTGATTGCGAATCGTTTGTTTTAAAAGAGTAGATGAGACAAATAACCAACGTTTATTCGCACAAACGCTTGCCGCTACAAGTGACTCTGTTTTACCGACTCGAGGCATGCCTCGAATCCCAATTAGCTTATGCCCCTCCTGCTTAAATAATTCTGCCATAAAATCAACTAATAATCCAAGCTCATCCCTCACAAAGCGGAATGTTTTTTTATCATCTGCATCCCTTTGAATATATCGTCCATGTCTAACGGCAAGTCTGTCTCGCAGCTTTGGCTCTCTAAGTTTGATTAATTTTATTGTGTCCATTGTATGTAAAATTGACTCAAGTCGTTTAATTTGGTCATCATCTTTTGCTAAAATAAGCAAACCCCGTCTGCCTTCATCAACACCATTAATGGTTACAATATTAATAGCAAGCATTCCTAAAAGCGATGAAATGTCACCCAAAAGACCAGGGCGGTTTTTCTGAATTTCATATTCTAAATACCATTCTTTTTTCATGATAAAAAACCCCCAAAGAAGTTTCGACATTTTTTTCCCATCTTTTCATCTAACCCTTATAATAAATGATTTTGATTGAAGATGAAAGAAAAAACAAAGAGAATGACATATTTATCTGTAATTTTTGCTTGACAGTACTGAAAATGGTTCAGGAATGAAAAAAGAGAGGAGACCAAATGGTCCCTTCTCTTCTTAACGGCTTCCATTATTCGAAATCAGTTTTACCATTATATTCGCAATGGCCTGTTGTTCTTGTTTGTCAGCAACTGACCAAAGGTCAGAAAGAATTCTTTCTTGCTCATTTTTTGGCTCCACTTGGTTTGATAAATAATCACCAATTTGAAAAGCAAGATTACTAATTGCCCCTTCAGTCATACCTTCATTTTGTGCATGATGAAGGCGATCTGCTAAAAAGTCCTCCCATTGTTTCCAGTTATCTAAAACAGACATGATATTACCTCCTTTAGAATAGTACATGGTTATTTTGCGAAGGAGTAGCTTAAACTATTCATAAATAATTTTGTTAAATTTAAGTGTACCAACCTCCATTTATCGCAATAACCTGGCCAGTAATATAGGAAGCTTCCTTAGATAGCAAGAAAGCGACACTGCCGGCAATTTCTTCAGGAAGTCCTAGCCTTCCCATTGGAATTTCAAAAGAAATCTGTTCCACCTCTTCTTGGGTAAACCCCTCCATCATTGGAGTATCAATTGCACCTGGGGCAATTGCATTTACACGAATGCCGTTTAATGCCACTTCTTTACTAAGAGCCTTTACAAAAGCGATTTGAGCTCCCTTCGCCGTAGAATAAGCCACTTCACAAGCAGCACCTGTTTGCCCCCAGATTGAAGTGATCACAATAATATTTCCTGACCCTTTACTTAAAAATTTTGGCAGCAGTTCTTTTGTTAACATTAACAGATTTAATACATGGACATTCATCAATCTCAAAGCATCTTCGTATTTCAAATCCATTAGGAGCCCATATTGACTGTTTCCACTGCAGTGAATTATGGCATCTACTGTAAAGATTTGCGAGGTTATTGTTTTGTACCCATCTGCAGCTGACAAATCAGCATGAACGGGAATATACTCCCCCCCATATGGCTGCAGTTTTTCCATTAACCCTAAAATGGATTGCTCACTTTTATTGTAATGTAAATATAAGGAATATCCTTTGGAAGCTAAATTATACGCTACCGCTTGTCCAATTCCACCACTTGCTCCCGTAATGAGTGCGTATTTTTTCATTAAGAATCACTCTTTCTTTTGATTAAAACCTTTAAACAGAGAAAAAGCGCCGGGTCCACGACGCTTCTTAACCTATTTTTTCTTTGGAACAATCTGACATACGGAGAAGCGCTCCTCTGAAATCACTTCTGCCGCTAAAGTTTGAACATCATTTAATGTTATTTTTTCTAGTGTTGGCACAACATTGAATAAGTCCATTTCATTAAAAGCATAACGGGTAAATTGATTGGCAATATATTCCGGAGAATTCACCGCACGTAAGAAGGCACCAATTTTCTTCTTTTTCGCTCTATCTAATTGCTGTTCACTAAATACGCTTCCATTCTTTGCCTCGAGAAGCATTTTTTCAAGCATGTCAGCTAGTTTATCTGGTTCTCCTGTGTCACCCCCGACCATGGCGAAACCAAAACCTTGTTCTTGCGTATAGTCATATGAAAAGGTTTCATCGATAAGACCTTCACTGTAAAGCTGATTGTAATTTTCGGAGCTTTTTCCAAATAGCAAATCTAGGAAAACGTTCATCGTTAATTCATTTTTCAATAGTTCATCACCAGTTTGGTCTACATGGAGCGCTTTGATGCCAACGAGTGATTTAGACGTTTGCACGTTCATCTCCAGCACCTGCTTCTTTTCTGCAGCTTGAGCAGGCTCCTCTTCAAATTTACGCTTGATTTCAGGCATATCCTTATAGTCTTTTTTTGCCTGGTTGTCTCTTACTTGGGTCATAATCTTTTCAGGATCAACCGGGCCCACTATAAACAATAGCATGTTACTTGGGTGATAGAAAGTATTGTAACACTCATAAAGCCAATCTTTTGTGATATGAGAAATGGACTCAATTGTGCCGGCAATATCAATTTTAACGGGATGATTTTGATATAAGTTTTGGATTAATCCAAAATATAAACGCCAATCTGGATTATCATCATACATCGTAATTTCCTGTCCGATAATTCCTTTTTCCTTTTCAACTGTTTTCTCAGAAAAATATGGCTCCTGAACAAAATCAATCAGAGTTTCAAGGTTATTTTCTACATCGGTTGTACTTGAAAATAAATAAGCTGTCCGAGTAAAGGATGTAAAGGCATTTGCGGATGCACCCTGGCGACTAAATTGCTGAAAGACATCGCCATCTTCTTTTTCAAACAGCTTATGCTCTAAAAAATGGGCAATTCCATCAGGAACCTTGACATACTCATCTTTACCCAATGGAACAAATGTATTATCTACTGACCCATACTTTGTTGTAAAGGTGGCAAATGTTTTATTAAAACCCTTCTTTGGCAAAATATAAACATTTAAACCATTTGCCATTTTTTCATGAAAAAGCTCTTCCTGAAGCTGGTCAAAAGTAATTTTCTCCATTAATTGCCCGCCTCCGTTCCCGTTAAGAAATAAATGGTATCAAGGTCAATCTTGTTTGCAACCGCAACAATTTCTTCTTTTGTTGTTTTTTGCATCTCAGATATCCATGAATCAAGTTTAATATTGGTATGTGCCACCACATTATGATAGAGAATCTCAGTTAATCCTCTTGCCGTGTCAATGGTTTCCATGATTTGATTTTGGATAACAGCCTTTGTTTGCTCTAACTCTTGGTCTGTGAAATCACCTTTTTTCATTGCATCCATTTGATCATGGATAATCCCGACAGCCTGATCATAGTTCTTTAAGTCGATCCCTGACATAACCATCATTAACCCCTTATGACTTTCTAAGCGGCTCGCAGCATAATAGGCAAGGCTTGCATTTTCCCGAACGTTGATAAATAGCTTGGAATGCGAAAATCCCCCAAAAATCCCATTAAAAACCTGTAGGGCAAAATAATCGGGATCGCCATAAACGATATTGGTACGATATCCAATATTTAATTTTCCTTGTTTTACATCCTGCTCTTCTTTTACTTCATTAACTTCTGCTCTTTTGTTGATTTTCACTTGTTTAACCTTTTTCGAATCTCGTCTTTCAAAGTGAAGGAGATCTCCTGCTAATTTTTTGACCTCATCCTCTTTTACATCACCGATGACATATAGATCCATTTCATCCTCTAAAAATGCCTTTTTGAAATATTCATATAAATTTTCCGGTGAAATGGCATCAACATCTGCCGCTTCCCCATTTACCTGCAAGGCGTAGGCCTCGCCTTTACACATTTCTTCTAAAAGTCGGACATTGGAATAGCGCATTTTATCATCAAAAACGGATTGAATCCGTGATTTAAGTGTACGTTTTTCTTTCTCTACTGTTTCGTGGTCAAAGGCATTTCCTGAAATATTGGGATTGATCAAAACTTCTGCCAGTAATTCAAAGCCTTTTTTCAATAACGGGTTGGAATCGTTTAAAAATTTCTCATTGGCAATTTCTAATGAAAAGCTCATAATATGGTATTCGCCCTTTTTGGACAAATCCACATAAAATGTCGCCCCATACAATTCATCTAGATATGACCTTAATGCTGTAGTAGTAGAATATTTTCCAGAGCTGCTTTGTAATACATGGGGAAGCAGTGCCCTTTTTGTGACATCCTCTTTTGTCAATGGAGCTTTCATTCGCCACACCAATGTATTCGTTTTATATTTTTCTGTTTCGATAACATGTAGGTTAAACCCTGGCATTTCTATTATTTTTTCTGCAGCAGCGCCCATTTGCATTCCTCCTTATGGTTTCATATAAACCTATGTAAACATTTTTCTTTATATCTTTTCCTTTTGGATAAAACCTATACTTCTTACTATAATTTGACATGCTTGTTCAATACAAGTAAATACCTTTATGTATAATAAAAAAACTCTCAGCCATAACTGAGAGTTCACTATTTTTTATCTACTACCTTTAATATAGTGTGTACCACTTGCTTTAGGAGCATCGGCACGGCCAATGAATCCTGTTAATGCCAAGATCGTTAATACATAAGGAGCGATTAATAAGTATACATTTGGAATTCCCTTTAAGAAAGGTAAACTTGAACCAATGATACTGATACTTTGAGCGAAACCGAAGAATATGGCAGCACCTAGAGCACCAAGTGGATGCCATTTACCGAAAATCATCGCAGCAAGAGCCATGAAACCTTGACCACTGATTGTTGAGTGGCTGAAGTTAGAGGTGATTGATTGTGCGTATACTCCACCGCCAATACCACCAAGTGCCCCAGAAAGGATAACCCCTAGATAGCGCATTTTTGTTACGTTGATTCCCATTGTATCAGCCGCCATAGGATGTTCACCAACTGAACGAAGACGAAGACCAAATGGTGTTTTGAAAACTACGTACCAAACGATAATCGCAACGATAATTGCCAAAAATGATGTCCAATACGTATTTTGGAAAAATATTTTCCCAATAACAGGAATGTCCTTTAAGATAGGAATATCTATTTTACTAAAGCCTTTACTGATAATGCCTGTTTCACCTTTATCATAGATAAGCTTAACAAGGAACAAAGTTAACCCAGTTGCAAGTAAGTTAATCGCCACACCTGAAACTGTGTGGTCAGCACGGAATGTAATCGCTGCAACAGCGTGTAAAAGAGAAAAAATAGCACCAGCAACCATTGCAACTAAAATAGAAATCCAAGGTGTTAAGCTTCCAAATGTTTCGACAAATGTAAGGTTAAAAACAATTGCAGAAAATGCCCCAATAACCATTAATCCTTCAAGTCCAATATTAACTACACCGGAACGTTCCGAGAAAATACCGCCTAACGCAGTGAAGACAAGTGGAGCAGCCCATAACAACGTAGATGGAACGACGATCATTAAGATATCCATTAAGCTCAACTTACTTCACCTCCTTCTTGCTTAGTCGATCAAGTAACACTCTGATTATATAACTTGAGGCTACGAAGAAAACAATTAACGCGATAATAATATCAACCAGTTCGTTAGGAACTCCCGATTCAAGCGGCATGTTTAAGGCGCCAACCTTTAATACACCAAAAAGAATAGCTGATAAAAATACACCGATAGCTGTATTACCTCCCAATAAGGCAACGGCAATTCCATCAAATCCAACCCCTGTAAATCCACCTTTAACAGCGGCATATCCAAATGTACCTAATCCTTCCATAGATCCCGCAAGTCCTGCAAATGCGCCAGAAATTACCATAGAAAGAATAATGTTTTTATTAACGCTCATTCCTGCGTAGTGAGCAGCATGCTGGTTAAAACCAACTGAACGTAATTCAAATCCTCTAGTTGTTCTTTCAAGCAAGAACCACATGATAATACAACAAATAATTGCAATTACTATACCCCAGTGAAGCCGGGAGTAATCTGTTAAACTCTGTAACCAGTCTGAACGTAATGATGCTGATTCGTGAATCATTTCTGTTTTATCACCACTTTTTGATGCTAAAACATTTCTTATAATATAGTTAGTAACGTGAAGAGCCACATAGTTCATCATAATCGTTACAATAACTTCATGGACACGAAAACGGGCTTTTAATAATCCAGGAATAAATGCCCAAAGTGCACCGGCAACCATAGCTGCGATTACTGCTAACGGTAAATGAATGGCCCGAGGAAGATCAAAGGCAACCCCTACCCATACCGCCGCAAGCCAGCCAACGATAAATTGTCCCTCAACCCCGATATTAAATAAGCCTACACGAAAAGCAAAAGCTACGGCTAAACCCGCTAAAATATATGGAGTAATCTGCCTAACAGCTTCTCCAAAAGAATAGATATCTCCAAATACCCCATTCCACAATGCAGAAAATGCAGCAACAGGATCATACCCACTTACTAACATGATAATTGTTCCAACCAAAATACCTAATAAAACGGCAATAACAGGAGTTAATAAACCCTTTAAGCGTTTAGACATGCGTTTCTTCACCCGCTTCCTTTCTATTCGATCCAGCCATCAGCAATCCAAGCTCCTGCTCAGTTGTTTCTTTTGGATTTACGATAGCTACGATTTTCCCCTCGTAAATAACCGCAATTCTGTCGCTGACATTCATTATTTCATCTAACTCAAACGAAACGAGTAAAACGGCTTTACCATTATCCCGCTGCTCAATTAAACGCTTATGGATAAATTCAATTGCTCCAACGTCCAGACCACGAGTTGGCTGTGCTGCAATAAGTAAATCTGGATTACGGTCAACCTCACGACCAATAATTGCTTTTTGCTGATTTCCCCCAGATAATGCCCGTGCCAACGTATATTCACTTGGTGTTCGAACGTCAAACTCGCCAATTAGTTTCTTAGCTTGCTTGTATATTTCTTTAAAATTTAAAACACCGCTTTTTGAATATGGCTTTTTATAATAGTTTTGTAAAACCATATTTTCCCCGATAGGGAAATTTAAAACTAACCCATGTTTATGGCGGTCTTGAGGAATATGACCAACACCGGATTCTGTAATCTGTCTTGGAGTGAGATGAATCAATTCTTTTCCATTTACTTTTACACTGCCGTTTTCAGATTTCCGTAAACCTGTAATAGCCTCAATAAATTCGGATTGTCCGTTTCCATCAATACCGGCAATTCCGACAATTTCTCCTGCTCTTACGGAAAGATTAAGTCCATTGACAACCGTAACCCCACGAGCATCTTTCACAACTAAATCATGAATTTCAAGTACATCCTGCTTTGGTGCTGCAGCTTTTTTCTCTGTTTTGAAAACAACTTCACGCCCAACCATTAAATTTGCAAGTTCATTCGGATTGGTGTCACTTACAATTACTGTTCCAATCCCTTTACCCTTACGAATAACCGTACAACGATCAGCAACCTCCATAATTTCTTTTAACTTATGGGTAATAAGAATTATGGATTTTCCTTCTTTAATAAGCGTTTTCATAATTTGTATAAGTTCTTTAATTTCCTGAGGTGTTAATACAGCTGTCGGTTCATCAAAGATAAGGATTTCGGCGCCGCGATAAAGAGTTTTAAGGATTTCCACCCTTTGCTGCATACCCACTGTAATATCAGCGATTTTTGCTTGTGGATCTACCGCTAATCCGTAGCGTTCAGAAATCTCACGAACCTCTTTTTCTGCCTTTTTAATATCAATTCGACCGCCATTCGTTATTTCTCGACCTAAAATGATATTTTCTGTAACTGTAAAGGTGTCGACTAGCATAAAGTGCTGGTGCACCATTCCTATCCCTAGATCATTAGCTATATTCGGGTTTGTTATTTTTACCGACTGACCTTTTACGCGGATTTCACCCTGTTCTGGTTGATATAATCCAAAAAGAACGTTCATAAGCGTTGATTTACCTGCCCCATTTTCACCAAGTAAAGCATGAATCTCCCCCTTCTGCAGCTGAAGGGTAATGTTATCATTCGCAACAAAGCCGCCAAACTCTTTACGAATGTTGAGCATCTCAATTACATATTCCATCTTTTCTCACTCCCTGTGATAAGATAAAAGGAAATTATGACCAGCAGTAGTAAGAGGTCAGACCTTTTCAAGTTTTAAAAAAATAGGGATTACTCCCCTCGTAAACCTTAAATGAAACGTAGAATGAAAATTCTACGCTTCAGTTAAGATTTCATTAAGAAGGAACAAGCAGGCAGGTACGTATATCCCGCTTATTCCTCATATAAATTATTTTGCACTAAATGTTTTTAGCTCATCACGAGTTCCTGGAACTTTTACAGCACCAGATTTAATTTTTTCAATCCATTCTTTTACAGCCTTATCAATAGCATCTTTTTGATCTGCTTTAGCGTTGATCGGAGCCACGCCTACACCATCTTCATGTAATCCGTAAAGAGCAACCTCTCCACCAGGGAAGTTACCATCCTTAGCTTTCTTAGAAAGGTCTTGAACGGCAACGTCAACACGTTTAAGTGCAGATGTAAGAACTACATCTGGTCCCATGTCGTTTTGGTCACGGTCTACACCGATTGCCCAAATCTCTTTGCTTGGGTCTTTTGCTTTACGGTCTGAAGCTTCTTTGAATAGACCGTTACCTGTACCACCAGCAGCATGGAAAATTACGTCCGCACCTGAAGAATACATTTTAGAAGCAATTGATTGTCCAAGTTCAGCTTTGTCAAATGCACCGGAATATTGCACATCCACTTTTACTTCTGGTTTTGCAGCCTTAACACCAGCTAAGAAACCAGCTTCAAAACGTTCAATAACAGGGATTTCCATCCCACCGATGAATCCAATGTGATTAGACTTTGTTTGAAGGGCAGCAGCTACACCAGCAAGGAACGCAGCTTCTTGCTCTTTAAATAGTATACTAGCTACATTTGGCTGTTTTACTTCAGCATCGACAATAGCGAAGTTTGTATCTTTTTGTTGTTTCGCTATTTCTTCAACGGCAGCTTGCATTAAGAAACCGATTCCGTAAACTAGGTCAAATTTTTCACGAGAAAGTTTATTTAAGTTTGTAGAGTAATCAGCATCTGACTTTGATTGAAGGTAATCGTATCCGCCTTTACCTTTTGTCAAACCATTTTCTTTACCAAAAGCTTTAAGACCTTCCCACGCAGATTGGTTAAATGATTTGTCATCAACACCACCAACGTCAGTAACCATCGCTACAGTGAAAGCTTTTTCTTTGTCTCCACCTTTAGTTGTTTTTTCTTTGCTTGTGTCATCACTTTTTCCACAAGCACCTAAAAGTGTCCCAGCAGCAAGAACTAGTGATAGTGCCATTCCAATTTTACGCTTTTTCAAGGTATTGTACCCCCTATGAATGTTGTTTGATAAAGTAGAAAATTTCTAAAGCATGACCTGATTGCGTTTTCAAAAGGAGTAAAAAAAATTTAAATTCTCTTCCTTAAGACATGAAAACTAAATTTGTCAGCCTTAAAGTAGTTTACCGAAAACAGGACAGGTTCATCCATTTCATCGAAATGCATTTGTTTTAATACTAACAATGCAGTTTCAGGATCACATTCTAGAATTGGGGATATTTTTTCATGGTAGCCTAAGGGCTCGATTTGAGCAACCGCGTATGTAATTCTGCGATTTGCCTCTTCATCTAAAATATGAAAAATAGATTCTTCCTCGTGGGAAAATGTTTCTGGCAAAATGCGTTCTAGTACCTTGTCGACGCAATAGACGACAGGTTCTCCGTTTGCAGTTCTTACCCTCTCCATCACGAAAATCTCCTCACTAGTAGAACATGAGAAACGACGAACATCCTCATCGGTAGGACCCTGTGTTGATGAACTTAGGAAAATCGTACCTGGTTTCATTCCAGCTTGTTTAATCATGTCAGTAACACTATTTAGTTGTTCAATCCCTGAAGTAAACATCGGTTTTGCGTTAACGAAGGTACCAACACCGTGCCTTCTAATGATAACGTTTTCTTCCTCAAGTATCCGCAGTGCTTCCCGAAGTGTCGCCCTGCTTACACCCAGTTGTTTGGCAAGATCGAATTCAGAAGGTAATTTTTCTTTTTCTTTGTATATCCCTTGTTCAATATCCTGCTTTAACCGATCAATCACTTGTAAGTATAAATGCCGGTTATCTGACTTAATAGACATGCTGCTTCCTCCAGCCTTTTTCCTAAGACATCAGACATCTGATATCATTCCTACTAATCGAAATTTATATTAACATTTTTTTTGCGATAAATAAATAGGAATTCAACATTTTGTCGAAAAAAGGTCTGAAGATTAAAATTGTCATAAATTGCTGATTTATTCGTTAGAAAATCTGCTATAATTAAATACTAATTTAATTAACGAATAAGTTTTTTAGGAAATTTGTAGGATTTCCCCTAAATACAAGTAACCACCTCCTATAACTATAGTATCAGATTTTCAGAAAATTAGTATTAAAAAAAGAGCCAAATGGCTCTTTTTTATTTTATTATGAACTTTGTTCCTCAGTTGGTTTTGTCTGTAGGACAGCTCGAGGTTTACTACCTTCGTATGGGCCAACTACTCCCCGTGCTTCCATTTCATCTATGAGACGGGCAGCTCTTGTATAGCCGATTCGGAAGCGGCGCTGTAACATAGAAACTGATGCTGTTTGCATATCAATGATTAGATCAACCGCTTCATCATATAAATCGTCATCAACAGCACCGGTTACTTCTGGAATATCATCCGGAATCATTTCTTCTTGGTATTGTGCTTTTTGTTGTGAAATAACAAATTCAACTGTATCTTCTACCTCTTGATCGGAAAGGAAAGCTCCTTGAACCCGAACAGGTTTTGATGCTCCTACAGGCAGGAATAACATATCTCCTCGTCCAAGCAGTTTTTCCGCCCCTCCCATATCCAAGATTGTTCTTGAATCGGTTGCACTGGATACTGCAAAGGCAATTCGGGATGGAATATTTGCTTTTATGACTCCTGTGATAACGTCAACAGATGGACGTTGGGTAGCGATGATTAAATGAATACCCGCAGCACGAGCCATTTGCGCCAGCCGAGTAATCGAATCTTCCACATCTGATGAGGCAACCATCATTAAATCGGCAAGCTCATCAACAATAACGACAATATACGGTAATAACGGCTGTTTGTCATTTTCTTCAAGATTATGTTTTCTTACGTGATCATTGTATCCTTCAATATTACGTGTACCTGTGTAAGAAAATAATTCATACCGTCTTTCCATTTCACTTACTACCTTCTTTAATGCTTGAGACGCTTTTTTGGCATCGGTGACCACTGGTGCAAGCAAATGGGGAATACCATTATAAACATTGAGTTCTACCATCTTTGGATCGATCATCATTAATTTTACTTCATGAGGCTTTGCTCTCATTAAAATGCTTGTGATAATACCATTTATACAAACACTTTTTCCGCTTCCTGTCGCTCCAGCAACCAGTAAATGAGGCATTTTATTTAATTCTGCCAGTACCGCTTCACCGGTAATATCTCTGCCAAGTCCGATTAACAGCTTAGCATCGGGCTTGTCATTTTGTGTCGCATCTAATACCTCTCTTAATGAAACCATGGCCACGTCAGAATTTGGTACCTCAATGCCGATAGCTGATTTGCCAGGAATAGGAGCTTCAATACGAATACCTTTAGCAGCAAGAGCTAAGGCGATATCATCACTTAAACTAACGATTTTACTAACCTTTACACCAACATCGGGATGCACTTCGTATTTTGTGACAGCGGGTCCTAAATGCACTTGGGTGACACGTGCCTTTACGCCAAAGCTTTGAAATGTACGTTCTAGCTTTGCTGCGTTTGCATGGATTAGTTCATATTCCCCACTTTGATCTGTTTTCATAGGAAGCTTTAACAGTCTAAGCGGCGGTAATTCGTATGCCACATTTTCTACTTCGGTAAATGTTATTGGCGGAGTATGATCATCCTCAACTTCTTCCGGTTTACTCTTCCGTTCCTTTAATAGTTCCTTTGGATTTTTTTCCTTTGGCGCCTCTTCTACATAAGCTCTATCTGCAAAACTTGAAATAATTGGTTCAGGAATTCTTGTTTCATCCGAATCAGGCTGCTGCTGATTGGTTAAAACGGGCACAGTTTCTCTTTGGCGATTTACTTGTTCTTCCTGCTTCTGAGATTTTTTCTCATTTTTTCGACTTTCTTGTTTTTGTTTCCATTCAGACATATCTGTTTTAAAAGCATCCCATTGATTTTTTAAGAAATCAAAAAGTGTAATGATGATTTTCCCAATGAAATCTCCAATCGATTTTCCAGTAAGTAAAATAATGCCAATAACAATGAAAATAAAGGCGATAATTTTTGTACCCGTTTCTGCGAATAAATAATGAAATAAAGCAAACAAGATTGCTCCAAGAATTCCGCCGCCAAGATCGGTAGTGCTTGTATCCCCTTTAAGTTCCATCATAAATAACTCCCACGTGTTTCCAATAACACTAGGATTTTTAAATTTCCCCTCATTGGTTAACAAATGAAAAAGGGTTACATGACTTAAAAGCAGGATAGCAGAAACAATAAAATAGCTTCCAACTAATTTAATATGGAAGAAAAAAGGAATACTACGTTTCCACATTAAATAGATGCTTAGTATTACCAGCCCAATTAAGCTTAGCATATACCATTCCCCCATCCAAAAACGGAAGAATAGAACAGTTGCTTTCCCAACTGCACCAAGCTTTGCTATCGAAATAATTGCAAGAGCCAAAATGGCTAATGCTGATAATTCGTATTGAACGGTTCGTTTTAAGTGGTTATCTCTTTTTTTGGGTTTCCTTCTCTTTCTTTTTGCCATCTAATCACCTTGTATAGTTCAGTTTGGTATCCATATCTATTAATTGATAAAAAAGGATAAAAAGGAAAGCAGCCTGTTTGGCTGCTCTATAATTGATAACATAATTATACCATAATCTACTATTGCAATGCGGACTATCCTCCAAGGATACTGGAAGAAATTTTTGCACCAGGGTAAATCCGTTCATTCATAAAATGCTGTGGGTCACTGCTTAAAATGCGAATAACTTGAAGATATTGCTGATCCGAAAATTCTACTATAAGGGGAATCCCTTGATATGTTATCATTTGTTGTTTACTTGCCACTTCTGCTTCATCTGGAAAAACAAGTTCATTCGGCATCATCGTATATAAAATCATTGAATCAGCCCCTCATTTTTTTCTTTTTGAAGATCAATCATTTCATTTAACTTTTTCATCGCAGGACCTAGTCCGCCTACTTCATCGATTAGTCCACTGTTTACGGCATCAACACCAATTACATTCGTTCCAATATCTCTTGTTAAATTTCCCTTTGCAAACATCAAGTCTTTAAATGTTTCTTCGGTAATTTTAGAATGCTTCGTAACGAAATTGACAACCCGTTCCTGCATTTTATCCAAATATTCGAAGGTAGCCGGAACGCCAATAACAAGCCCTGTCAAGCGAATTGGGTGAATAGTCATCGTTGCAGTTTCGGCAATGAATGAATAATCGCAGGACACTGCAATTGGGACACCAATCGAATGACCACCACCCAATACGATGGAAACGGTTGGTTTTGATATGGATGCGATCATTTCGGATATAGCAAGCCCTGCTTCGACATCCCCGCCAACGGTATTTAAAATAATTAATACGCCTTCGATTTTTGGATTTTGTTCGATTGCCACAAGTTGTGGCAGTAAGTGCTCATATTTTGTCGTTTTATTTTGCGGCGGCAATGCTAAGTGCCCTTCAATTTGGCCAATTATTGTTAAACAATGAATTCTCGAATCTGCTGAAAGCTGCGGCACATTGGTTTGCCCAAGCTGTTGAATTTTTTCTATTAATGCAGAAGATGGCTTTTCCTCTTTTTGAGGTTCTTGCCCTTCTTGGTTTTCGCTATTTTTTTGAATATCGTTATCCATCCTAATACTCCCTTCAAGCATAATATTTGTTAGTGTTTACCTTTAAGTTGATTTCATGCCATAACAATGTAAAAAGGTACCGGAGGAAATCCCGGTACCTTTACACTACACTTCCATGATAATTGGTAGAATCATTGGTCTTCTTTTGGTTTTTTCAAATAAGGATCGATTTAATTCATCTCTTATTTCCTGCTTTAGGCTTGACCATTCGAAGGAACCTTTTACAGTATTTCTTTCCACTATCTCGCGCACTAATTTCGTAGAATCATCCATTAATTTTTCTGACTCTCGAACATAGACAAACCCTCGTGAAATAATTTCAGGGCCAGCAGCAATTTTCTTCTCTTGTTTCGTTAAGGTGACAACCACAATAAGAATTCCATCTTGTGATAAAAGCCTTCTATCTCGTAATACAATATTTCCAACATCACCTACACCAATACCATCAATAAGGACATTTCCAGACGGAACCTTTCCTGTAATGGAAAACGTCCCTTCCTTCCATTCCACGACATCTCCACGATCTGGAATAAGTATTTGGTCATCGGCAAGACTGCAGTCCAAGGCCACTTTTCGGTGTGCTTTCAGCATCCGATATTCGCCATGAACAGGAATCAAAAATTGGGGCTTCATTAAATTAATCATAAATTTCAATTCTTCTTGACTGCCATGGCTTGAAACATGAATGGTCCGCTTTCCATAAATAACATTTGCCCCTGCTCTGAATAACATATCGACAGTTTTAGCTAAAAACACCTCACTGCCCCTTAATGGTGAGGCAGCAATTAATACGGTATCACCTTGTTGGATGTTCAAAAGCTTATGTGTCTGCTTTGCCATTTTTTGCAAAGCCTCAATTGGTTCCCCTTGACTGCCCGTCATTAATACAACCATTTCATTGTCTTGGTATTCTTTAATCTCACTTACCGGAATAATGACATCTTCATCTACTTCTAAATACCCTAAATCAAGAGCAATATGAAAAATCCTTTCAAGACTTTTCCCTACGACTGCGACTTTACGGCCGTTTTCACTAGCAGCATCGAAGATATGCTGGATCCGTTTTATATCTGATGCAAAACAGGCAGCAATAATTCGTCCCGGCGCATTATAAAAGGCATTGGACATTTCGCGTTCAACAATGGCTTCAGATGTTGTGTATCCCGGTTTTTCAGCTTCAGTACTATCAGAAAGTAAACATAAAACTCCACGGTCGCCAATTCCTGCCATTTTTCCAATTTCAGGTTTATAAAGTTTAGTGGCTGCCTGGTCAAATTTAAAGTCACCGGTATAAACAATAATTCCTTCCGATGTATGGATACATACACCAACTGAATCAGGGATACTATGATTTGTCCTAAAAAAACTGACATTTACAGCATCCAGTTCAACAACCGTGTCAGAGGTTACTTCAATAAAGTTTACTTTTGTGTTATAATCCTGCTCCTTCAGTTTTGCATTTGCAAGAGCAATGGTGAGCTTCGTTCCATATACAGGAACATCAACTTGACGAAGCACGTAAGAAAGTGCGCCAATATGGTCTTCATGCCCATGTGTTAAAACAATTGCTTTTACCCGTTCCTTATTATCTTTCAAATACGTTAGATCAGGAATGACCATATCGATACCGAGCATTTCTTCCTCGGGGAACATTAAGCCGGCGTCGATTATGAATATGTCCTTGTCCACCTCAACAAGATACATATTCTTTCCGATTTCTCCTATCCCACCAAGGGCAATAAACTTGATGGAAGTATTTTTTTTCTTATTCAATTTCCGTTTCCTCCTACCTGATGTTTAGCCGATCGAGATCAGTTATGATTATTATACTTGAAACCGGAAAACCTTTACAACCAATAATAGCTTTTTTCATACTCACACAACTATCGGAGGATAAAAAAAGAGCATACCGATTTTTATTTCGGTAAGCCCTGAATACTTTTTATATTTCTTTTAATAAAGAAATCAAAGTGGTGCGTTCTTGTTCCGTTAAACCCACAAGCGGCAGCCTAACAGAGCCAACATCCAATCCTGATACCTGTAATGCTGTTTTAACAGGAGCTGGGCTTGGAGCGGCAAATAGCCCCAGCATAATCGGAAGCAAATGCTGATGGTATGTTGCCGCCTTTGCATATTCTCCATCAAAAAATGCTTTAATCATCTCTTGAAGTTCATTTCCAATTACATGAGAAGCAACAGAGACAACACCTGCTCCGCCGATGGAAAGCACTGGGAGAGTCAAGCTATCATCACCACTGTATAAAACAAAATTCTCATCGGTATTGGCAATAATCTGAGTCATAGCATTTAAATCTCCACTTGCTTCCTTTACAGCTACAATATTAGGAATCTTAGACAGCCGAATAATCGTCTCTGGCAGAATATTCACAACTGACCTGCCTGGAATATTATACACCATTACCGGAAGGGTTGTTGCTTCTGCGACTGCTTTGAAATGCTGATACAAGCCTTCTTGATTTGGTTTATTATAATATGGTGCTACGACTAATATGGCATCCGCACCAAGCTGCTCTGCTTTTTTTGTTAATTCGATCGATGCATAAGTATTATTACTTCCAGTGCCTGCAATGACTGGGACCCGTTTTTTTACAACTTTTACAACATGATCAAATAATGCCAGCTTTTCTTCTTTCGATAATGTTGGTGATTCACCAGTAGTTCCTGCAATCACAAGGGAGTCTGTTCCATTTTCTATTAAGTAATTAACTAATTGAGTGGTTTTAGCAAAGTCAATATGCCCTTTTTTATCAAAAGGGGTTACCATTGCCGTGGAAACTCGCCCGAAATGAACCATTTTCCTACTCCTTTCAATACCTCTTCTTTACAAATCAGAAAGATTAAATTCAATTGATTCTTCTTCTAATTGAAAGGCATCATGCAACGCATTTACAGATTTAACTAAGTCATCCTGCTTTACTAATACCCAAATGGTTGTATGACTGTCTGCCGATTGTAAAATACGGATTCCATGATCTGATAAAGCCGTAACAATTTTAGAAGTAACCCCAGGTACACCGGCTATTCCTGCTCCAACGACAGATACCTTCGCACAATGACGTTCGACTAGCGGATCATGACCTAATTTGTGTAAGACTTGGATCGCCCGATCCGTCATTTCCTCTGTCACCGTATAGACTACACCATTTAGCGAAATATTAATAAAGTCAACGCTTATTTTTTCATTAGCCATCGCTTTAAAAACTTCCGCCTGCAGGTTATATTGATCCTTTTTAGCAAAAACCTTTAGTTGCGTGACATTTGACACGTGAGCAATCCCGGTAACTGTTCGCTCTTTTATGTCACTACCACGTTTATCTTTATTTAAGGTTGTAACCAACGTTCCTAGATTTTCGGAATACGTCGAGCGAATGCGAATCGGCACTTTTGCCTGCATTGCAATTTCCACAGCTCTAGGATGAATGACTTTTGCACCCTGATAGGCCATATTACAAACTTCAGTATAGGTAACAATCGGGAGCGGCCGTGCATTTTCAGCAATGCGCGGGTCAGCCGTCATAATCCCTTCCACATCCGTAAAAATATCAATCCATTCGGCATTAAGAGCCGCTCCTAATGCTGCAGCGGAAGTATCACTTCCACCCCGTCCAATCGTGGTAATATCACCATTTTTCGCTGCACCTTGAAATCCCGCAACGACTACGACATCGTTATTCTCCAGTTCCCTTAGGAGCCTGTCACATTTCATTTCGTTTATTTTTGCATTTGTATGATCATTGTTGGTACGGAAGCCTGCTTGTGCTCCAGTTAATGCAATGGCCTTAATTCCACTTTCCAATAACATATTTGAAAAAACAACACTGGAAATAACCTCACCACAGGATAATAATAAATCATGTTCCCGTTTTGAAATTTTGCTTAGGTTGCCTCCTATTAAAGTTAATAGTGTATCGGTAGCATATGGGTCTCCCTTTCGACCCATTGCAGATACGACAACAACTACTTTGTAGCCATCAGCTAACGCTTTTTCGATATGACCTTGAGCATGCTTCCTGCTTTGCTCATCTTTGACAGATGTCCCGCCAAATTTTTGTACAATAATTTTCATGGTGACACCAAAACCTGCCTTCTTGGAAAAGGGGCGGAGCGCCGCAAAAATGTATCACTTTATCCAATTTGATTGTTAAGTATTCATTTTCGCCTTTGAATAGGTGAAGCTCAGCTCTGCTCACACCGCCTTTATTATGTTAGGTTAGTTCTTTGAAAGAGTATTTTTCTTTAGTAAATGGTGACGTAAAACGCAATTTACGATTGTGATGCAACTTATTTTACTAACCCCAATTTAACTAAACTTTCGGCAATTTGGACTGAATTCCATGCAGCACCTTTTAGCAGATTATCTGAAACTACCCACATATGGAAGCCGCGGTCTTCATCGATATCTTTTCTAATACGACCTACAAAGACCTCATTTTTCCCAACACAATTTGCCGGCATTGGATATACTTGATTTTCGGGGTCATCTTGTAAGATAACTCCTGGGGCATCCTTTAACAACGCTTTAATATCATTCGCACTTACATCCTCTGATTCAATTTCGAAATAGACGGATTCAGAATGCCCTACCGCTACAGGAAGACGAACACACGTTGCTGAGACCTGTAACTCCGGTAAATGCATAATTTTTTTGGTTTCATTAATCATTTTCATTTCTTCAAACGTATAGCCATTATCTTGGAACTTATCAATTTGTGGAATGGCATTAAATGCAATTTGATAATGGTTATTATCTGATTTCACTGGTAACATTTCGGGCTCAAATGCTTCATTATTTAAGATTGATTTTGTTTGTACCATAAGTTCTTCAACCGCAGCAGCACCTGCACCGGAAACGGCTTGATAAGTCGATACAATAACTTTTTTCAACCCATACTTTTGTCGAATTGGTTCAAGGGCAACCACCATTTGAATGGTTGAGCAATTTGGGTTAGCTATGATTCCATTATGATGATGCAGGTCCGCTTCGTTCACTTCAGGAACTACTAGTGGTGTATTTAAATCCATTCTAAATGCACTAGTGTTGTCCACGACAATGGCACCGCGTTTCACTGCTTCAGGACCTAATTCCTTTGACACACTACCGCCGGCACTGAATAAGGCAATTTCTACTCCCTCAAAGCTCTCAGGCTTAGCTTCCTGTACCGTTATTTCCTGTCCATTTACATTAACTACTTTCCCTGCTGATCTTGCTGAGGATAGGAGAGTAAGTTTTCTGATTGGAAAATTCTCTTTGATTAATGTTTGAATCATTTGTTGTCCAACCGCTCCTGTTGCCCCAACAACTGCAACATGATATCCATTTTGATTCATTTCCAGTTCCCCTTTCAGTCTTTCAGCTATATATCGCTGGTCATTTCTTTAATTAATTTCATATCAGAAGGGGGAATACCCCCCTGATGAAAGATTAATTAATTTTAACATATTCTTTTAAAGAAATAACCTTTTTTGACGAATCAGGGGTGAAAATTAGTCCTCATCATTATACCTTTCAACAAGGACGGGTTGAAGCTGTTTCCCTTCGATCGCGGCTTCCACTGTTTCAGATAACAGCGTCATTCTAGCAACCATCGAATTTGGTTTTTTCACTGGATCATCCTGCCCATATGGTATAAAATATATATTTTTTGTTGCCATTAGTCTCATTAAGTTTACTCCGTTTAAACCAAGTGCATCATTTGTTGAAATCCCAAGGACGACAGGCTTTAAATTTCTTAAAGTTGCTTTAGCTGCCATTAAAACAGGACTATCATTTATGGCATTGGCAAATTTACTCATTGAAACGCCTGTTAATGGCGCAATCACCATACAATCAAGGGGAATTCTCGGGCCTAAGGGCTCTGCTTTAACAATCGAATCAATTACCTTATGACCTGTTAAATCTTCAATTCTTTGAATCCAATCTTCTCCTTTACCGAAACGGGTTTCTGTATTTTTAACTGTAAACGTTACAACTGGCATTACCTCTGCACCGGCCTGCACTAATTTTTCAATTTCTGGAAAAACCGCATCATACGTGCAATGTGAGCCGGTAAGTCCAAAACCAATTCTTTTACCTTTTAAACTCATTTTACATTCCCCTTTCGGTTTATGAAGCCATCCTGGAGTAGTTGTGCAAGAACATCAGCAAGAATTATACCTGCTGTTTTTGGGGCAACAATACCAGGCAAACTAGGAGCGAGCAAAGCCTTAATACCTCGTTTCTCAGCATAACGGAAATCTGTGCCGCCCGGCTTAGAGGCAATATCAATTACCAATGTATGGGTTGGTAATTTTGCGATTACTGCTGCACTCACGATTGGATAGGGAATGGTGTTGATTAATATATCCGTCCCTGTAACTTCCTTCACGATATCGCTTAGATGAAATGGCGTGACACCCATTTCGGTAATTCTTGCAAGATGTTCGCTTTTTCTTGCTCCAACTTTTACTTTTGCACCAAGTGCATGAAAAGCCCTCGCTGTACTCATACCACATCTTCCTAACCCCAAAATGGTGATATTAGAACCATGAATGGTAAAATCAGTATGCTGTATGGCCATCATAATTGTTCCTTCAACAGTGGGAATAGAATTATAAATAGCAACATCGTCCCTTGAAAATAACTGCACCAGTGTTCTTTTCGACTGTTTTATAATTCCATTTAAAAATGGATTACTAATTCCTGAATAAATCGTGCAATGTACAGGGGTTATTGAAAGAATATCCTCTGTTAAAATCACTTTCTCATTCGAGAAAATCGTTTCTACCTGACCTTCTAGATTCGTACCAGCTACCGGCAAAATTATTGCGTCTATATTCGAGAAATCAACCTCATCCAACTTTTCCTTAACAGCACCAGTGAACGCATGGTCAAGCTGTTCGAACCCAATTAGCGATAGTCGGGCATCTAACTCGGTTAACTTTCGGATAATTTCCAGCTGTCTGGCATCTCCACCAATTAAGGCTATCTGCATCCCTGTCAGCATGAAAACATTCACCTTCTTTTTTTAAAATTCCAACTAGGAATTCCTTTCATTGTCTAGCTTCAGCGCCTAGGCGCTTCCGCTTTTCTTCTTATTCACTTCACCATCTTATGTATAATTGTTTCATTCGGTGAGTTTTCCATCTTTATAAAAATAAAAAAAGCCCACGCAAAAAGTTATTTCGCTTGGGCTGTTTTTATTTTTATGTTCTAATCTTCTTCCGGAATATCAATAATAATCATATCATTTCCAATTTTTTTTATATGTTGCCAGGGCACCCTGATTTCATCACCCTGTTTTCGAAAACCAAACCACTTTAATGAGGGAATTAGCAGCGCCTGAATTTGACCTGTGCCTTCATTAATTTCTAAATCGGTTTGGCCAAGTACTCCGAGGCGCTCTGCCTTTTTCACATCAACAATTTCTTTTCCGCTTAATTCACTTAACCTCACTGGAATAGAACCCCCTTCATTACCCTTTTCTACTAGTTTATAAGAGGAAGTCCCATTTTAGACTAAAGAAAAGAGGTATCCACATATGAATACCTCTTCTCGTTTAAGATAATTTATTTGGGAATTCGCCGTCGGGACTTATCAAGCTCACAGAGTATTGGTCAGTAAAAACTGCGTTTGCCATGTCGTCAACGCTTTTTTTAGTAACTCCATCAATCTGCTCGATAATTTCGTCTAGTGAGCGATGCCGTTTTAATAAAAGTTCATTTTTACCATTACGGCTCATTCGGCTATTCGTACTTTCTAAACTTAACATCAAGCCGCCTTTCAACTGCTCTTTACTATTCGTTAATTCCTTTTCGGTAATGCCATTCTGTTTTAACTTTTCAAGAGTTTCCTGGACTGTTTCAAATAAAACATCCAGCTGCTTTGCACCCGTTCCCCCGTAGACAGTCACAATGCCACTATCCTGATATGCGGAATGATAAGAGAATACTGAGTAAGCTAAGCCCCTTTGTTCACGGACCTCTTGAAATAGTCTTGAGCTCATGCTTCCGCCTAAGATATTATTCAAGGTAATTAAACTATAAATATCCTCATGTCCTACTTTTAATCCTTCAAAACCAAGGCATAAATGAGCTTGTTCTGTGTCTTTTTTCCTTGAGATTCGATTGGAATGAAAAGTTGGAACGTTTTCAGGTGTTTCTTTTGTTCCACCATGATAGGAGCCAAAATAATGTTCCACATCATGGATAAAACTTTCTGAAATATTTCCGGCAATCGAAATAACAACATTTTCAGGTGTATATCGTTCACGAATATATTCTTTGAGTGATTCTCCAGTAAACGTATTTAATGTTTTCTCCGTCCCTAAGATTGGATATCCAAGTGGATGGTCTTCAAAAACAGCCCGGCTTAATAAATCATGCACAATATCATCCGGCGTATCTTCATACATTTTTATCTCTTCTAAAACAACGTTTCTTTCCTTGTTTAATTCCTCTTCCACAAATGTCGAATTAAAGAACATGTCAGCTAAAACGTCTAAGGCAAATTTAGAATGGGTATCAAGTACTTTTGCATAATAGCATGTATATTCTTTAGAAGTAAAGGCATTTACCTGTCCGCCAATGCTATCAAATGATTCAGCTATTTCCTTTGCCGATCGTGTCGTAGTTCCTTTAAAAAACATATGCTCTAGGAAATGGGATATTCCATTTGTTTGTGGGTTCTCATTTCTAGAACCTGTGCCAATCCAAACACCAATGGCCACAGATCGGACGGTTGGGATATTTTCTAATACAATTCTTACTCCATTTTGGCAAGTGTACTTATTAATCATCGACTTCCTCCTGTCTATACACAGCAGATACTACTACTCCAATTATTAATTATACTTTCTAAAAAGTATTTTCTCCAATTTTCTGTTATATTTTGCCTCAATTATTTTATAATTCTTTCCTCGTTCATTAATTCAGTAACCGTACCGATTTGTAAATTTTTTTTCTGAATTAGGGTAATTAATTGATCGAGCGACTTTGCTGTTGATTCGGTTGGATGCATGAGAACCATCGAACCTTTATCAATTTTAGACATAACACGACTAATAAGGACTTCAGGAGATGGCTTTCGCCAGTCAACTGTATCTACTGTCCACATCACTGTCTTCATGTTAAGTTCATTTGCAATTTTAACTGTCTCATCCCGATAACTTCCACTTGGTGGTGCGAACCATTTACATTTTTCTCCTGTCGCAGCTTCAATAATCTCGTTAGTTTTTATCATTTGTTCCCGAGCCTTGTCTGCTGTCAGTTGCTTCATATCCGGATGGGAGTAAGAATGATTTCCTACCTCATGCCCAGCGCTCACAATCATTTTTGCAAGTTCCGGATTCTTTTTAACCCAATTCCCTTCAAGAAAAAAACTCGCTGAAACATTGTATTTTTTTAGGGTAGCAAGCATTTCGGATAAATATTCATTTCCCCATGCAACATTGATAATGAAGGTAACCATCGGTTTATCGGGATGACCTTTATATATCGGTGATGGCGGCAAATCCTGTAGATGTATTTTGGGTTTGGTCTGGACAAACACAAGTTTCTTTTCATCAAAAACTTGCTTTTTCTTCATATTTTTATACGAAGCAGCAATATTAATTTTGAGTCCATTATATCCGGGAATGGCCTTCCAAACCGAGTCAACCTTTGCATCGGATGGTGGAATTTCATATGTAGATGCATTTTTAATAATACTTTGATATAGAGGATCAGACTGCTTTACTGCTGGAAGTGCAGTTTCTTTTACTGTGGCTATATATTTATTTACCATAGGATTGTTTACCGAAATCCATGCAGCCAAACAAATAACAAATAAAATAAGTGCCTTTTTCATCTACCTTTCCCCCTTCCATACAGATTATGTATAAGGGGGACAAGGTAGAACAGCGAAAAGATGATCTGCTACTTAGAAGTACTTTATCTTATATGGAAAAAGTCAGGGAATAACCCCTGACTTATTAAACCCTTTGATATTCATTATCTGCTTTAGAGCTTACTTATTTTCCTCTGCCTTTTCTCGCTGTTCTTTTAATACAGCTTTGCGAGATAAATTTACTCGGCCTTGTTTATCTATTTCGGTTACCTTTACTAATATTTCGTCACCAATCTTGACAACATCCTCCACTTTCCCTACCCGCTCTTCAGCAAGTTCGGAAATATGGACGAGGCCATCTTTTCCAGCAAAAATTTCTACAAAGGCACCAAACTTTTCAATCCGTTTGACCTTACCAAGATACATTTGTCCTACTTCAACTTCACGAACAATATCTTCAATGATTTTCTTCGCTTTTTGATTCATTTCTTGATTAGTTGAAGCAATAAATACGGTACCATCTTGCTCGATATCAATCTTAACACCAGTTTCCTCAATAATTTTATTGATTTGTTTACCGCTTGGTCCAATGACGTCACGAATCTTATCTGGGTTGATTGTCATCGTTAAAATTTTCGGTGCAAACTGGGAAAGCTCTGCTCTTGGTTCTGTTATAGTTGCTAGCATCGAATCTAAAATATGCATTCTGCCAACTTTTGCTTGCTGCAAGGCTTCTTCTAAAATCTCGCGGGAAAGACCTGCAATTTTAATATCCATTTGTAGTGCCGTAACCCCTTTAGCCGTTCCAGCAACTTTAAAATCCATGTCTCCAAGATGATCTTCCATCCCTTGAATATCAGATAAAACAGTATAATGTTCACCTGATTTTACAAGACCCATAGCAATACCAGCAACAGGTGCTTTAATTGGTACACCTGCATCCATCATCGCTAAGGTACTTGCACAAATACTAGCCTGTGAGGTTGAACCATTCGATTCTAGCACCTCAGAAACGAGTCGGACGGTGTATGGAAAATCCTTTTCAGACGGAATAACTGGTTCAAGTGCTCGTTCACCAAGCGCTCCGTGACCAATTTCTCGGCGGCCTGGTCCACGAATTGGACCAGTTTCACCCACACTAAAGGACGGGAAGTTGTAATGGTGCATAAACCTTTTTTCTTCCTCTATACCTAGACCATCTAGGATCTGAACATCACCCATTGCACCTAGAGTACAAATACTTAACGCTTGTGTTTGCCCGCGTGTAAATAACCCAGAACCGTGTGTACGCGGCAAGATACTTACTTGTGAAGATAGTGGACGAATTTCATCTATTTTACGACCATCTGGACGGACTTTTTCCACTGTAATTAAGCGGCGTACCTCACCCTTGACGATCTTGTCCAAAATTTGCTTCACTTGTTTCATGTCTTCGTCTGTTGCTTCTTGATGCTCATATTTTGCAATAACCTGATTTTTAACTTCTTTAATAGCATCCTCACGTGCATGCTTTTCTTGAACTTGGATAGCCTTAAGCATGTCAGCTTCACATAATTCTCTTACTTCAGCTTCGAGTGCTTTATCTATTTCATATAAGGTGATTTCTCTTTTTTCCTTACCAATTTCTGCGACAATTTTCTCTTGGAAATCAATTAATCGCTTTATTTCATTATGACCAAACATAATGGCTTCAAGCATGATTTCTTCAGGTACTTCAAGCGCCCCTGCCTCAACCATGTTTATTGCATCTTTTGTACCAGCAACTGTTAAGTGAATATCACTTTTTTCAGCCTGTTCAACTGTAGGGTTGATAACAAATTCATTATTAACTCGTCCTACAACGACACCGGCAATCGGACCTTCAAATGGAATATCTGAAGTACTAAGTGCCAAGGAGGACCCGAACATTGCAGCCATTTCTGTTGAACAATCTTGATCCACACTCATAACAATACTGATTACTTGGACATCATTTCGGAAACCATCAGCAAAAAGCGGACGAATCGGACGGTCAATCAGGCGGCTGGCTAAAATTGCCTTTTCACTTGGACGGCCTTCACGTTTAATAAACCCGCCAGGGATTTTCCCAACTGCATACAATCGTTCCTCATAATTTACTGTTAATGGAAAAAAATCTAGGTTCTTCGGTTCTTTTGATGCTGTTGCAGTACTTAATACAGCAGTATCACCATAGCGAACTAAAACTGCACCGTTTGCTTGTTTTGCTAATTGACCGATTTCAACGGTTAATTTACGACCAGCCCAATCCATTGAATATACATGTTTCGTTTGTTCCATATTTTTACCCCTCTCTATCTATATCATCTAGAGGATGATGCGAAAAAAATCCGCTGTACTCATCATTTAAATCTATACTCATATAAAAAAAGCCTAAAAAGCTTATATTATCGATCAAATTATCTATAGTATGCACAAATAAGTCCTGACTTAAAATTATGTATAGAAATTTCTTTATTGTCTTGAATACGTTTTTCTCATTTTAACCTAACAAAAAAGCGGGATAAATCCCGCTTCTGTAAACTAACGACGTAGACCAAGCTTATTGATTAACACACGGTAACGTTGAACATCTTTGTTACGAAGGAATGTTAAAAGATTACGACGTTTACCAACCATTTTCAAAAGACCGCGACGTGAGTGGTGATCTTTCTTATGAGTACGTAAGTGCTCATTCAAATTGTTGATTGATTCAGTAAGGACAGCGATTTGAACTTCTGCAGATCCAGTGTCGCTCTCATGAGTTTTATACTCATTGATAAGTTCATTTTTACGTTCTTGAGTGATTGCCATCCAGGTTCACCTCCTAATTTTTCATAACCCCTGTTACCGAGCAAGCGTCGGTGACTCGTCATGCCAAGCAAAGGTTTGTTTTTAATACGTATTTAAGAATACATGGTTTTACATCAAAAAGCAAGTTAAAACCTTACTTTATTGTAAGAAAAACTTCTTTTAAGCGATAATGTTTGGAAGATTGTCGATTTTTTTAAAGTAATCTAATGTTTGTTGTTTATCTTTTTCTATTTGCGTTACGAGTTGTTCAATACCTGAAAATTTTTGTTCTTTACGAAGGTAAAGATGCCATTCGATAACCACTTCTTGTCCATAAATATCTTGATCAAAGTCAAATAAATGAACCTCTACTGAAAGCTTTAGTGATTCTTTATTAAATGTAGGTTTAAATCCAATATTACAAACTCCATTATACCAAACAGAATGTACCCTCATTTTCACTGCGTAAACACCAAGAGGAGGGATAATATATTCATCCTTAATGTTTATATTCGCAGTTGGAAAACCGATGGTCCTGCCGCGTTTATCCCCATGAATTACCTCACCCGTTGTTCTATAGAATCTCCCTAGAAGTGTTGGAAGTTCATTTGTTTTTCCTTCATTAATATAATGGCGAATTCTTGTTGAGCTTACCTTTTCATTGCCTTGAACAAACTTTGGAACGACTGTATAAGAAAATTTGTCTCGTGAATGGAATGGTAGGGTTTCCATTGTCCCTTTTCCCATTCGTCCATACGTAAAGTCAAATCCAGCAACTACATGTTGAACGTTCAGCCCAATTACATACAGGTCGATAAATTCCTGGGGCAAAAGATTCGCAAAATCTGCTGTAAAATGGATAATAAATAAATAATCAATCCCAAGCTCTTCCATAATTTTAACTTTTTCGTCTAATGGGGTTATATATTGAACATGCTTTTCATTTTTTCCTAATACAACAGAAGGATGCGGGTCAAATGTCATGACCGCACTATAATAACCTTTTTCTTCAGCTTGTTTTTTTGCCTCAAGAATGACCTGTTGATGGCCGAGATGAACACCATCAAAATACCCAAGAGCCATCACTAGAGATGGGAACTCATTGCTTGCTAATTTATATGGGAAACTAAGCCGTATTACTTCCAATTGAAACTCACCTTTTCTTTACCGACCCATTTTAATCTAAATCATTACGTAATACTTTAACTGGTTTAAGGAGACCTGGCTTGTTAGGGTGTTTTCCATAAATAGCCAGAGCAACTCCATCTTCAGTTTCAGCGATAATTGGTCCGTTACTAGTTTTTAATTGTTCTGGAATTTCTAATAGTGCACCGTTTTTCACTTTCTCTGCTACTTTATCATTAATCAGTAATTTCGGCAAATGAGAAAGTGCTGTTTCTAATGGTCTTAACACGCTAGAGATGGTACCAGTTTCCATATGTTTTTCGATTTCTTCAAATGTTAAACAGTCCTCCAATGAAAAAGCAGCAGATTGAACTCGTTGTAAACTGGACATATGAGCGGGGAAGCCTAGGAGTTCACCAATCATGACCGCTAAAGTACGGATATAAGTTCCTTTGCTGCAACTTACTCTAAAGCGAAATGAAATGACCTCCCCCTGAAATAGCTCCCTCTCATCTAGCAGCTCGATAGAATAAATGGTTACTTTCCTCGTAGGGCGTTCTACTACCATTCCTTTTCGAGCATATTCATAAAGTCTTACCCCACCTACTTTCACTGCTGAATACATCGGTGGTGTTTGTTCAATTTCTCCCGTGAGCGATTGCAGTACCTTCATGATTTCTTCTCTGGAAATGATCCGATCCACTGCCTTTCTTTCTACCACGTCACCAGAAGCATCTTCAGTTGTTGTTGAAAAGCCAACCGTCACTTCTCCTACATAAGCTTTACCTGCATCAGTTATATATTCCGCTACTTTTGTTGCTTTTCCAATACAAATAGGAAGAACTCCAGTCACGTCAGGATCAAGTGTACCAGTATGACCTACCTTCTTCGTCTTTAAAATCTTTCTTAATTTAAAAATGCAATCATGCGATGTTAACCCAGCAGGCTTGAATAATGGTAAAATTCCTTCCAAGATTAACTCTCCTATCTAAATGTTATCGAAAAAAATGGATAGACCAGTGTCTATCCATTTCCCTTTATCATTTTACTCTTCTTCATTCTTTTCCATCGGTTTGTCATCGGTATGCAATCGATGGAGAAGTGTTTCAATTCGATTTCCGTAATCGATGGATTCATCCCATTCAAAGATGATCTCAGGTGTTTTTCGAAGACGAATACGGTGGCCAATTTCAGTTCGAATAAAGCCTTTTGCTTTTGCCAGACCTTTTAAAGTATTCTCCTTTTGTTCGTCATCACCTAATACAGAAATAAATACTTTTGCTTGTTGAAGATCTCCTGTCACTTGTACATCAGTAACTGTCACAAAACCGATCCGAGGATCTTTAATTTTACGACCGATGATGTCACTAAGTTCTTTTTTCATTTGTTCTCCAACACGATTTGCTCTGTGGCTCATCACATTCACCTCTTAACTTAAAGCCAATCAATCTCGGT
>Ga0213822_1000107_pt1 | contig 88869 bp, 87 predicted proteins | sample MC6MC0908MG_FD_179872 | JGI IMG/M metagenome (GOLD analysis project Ga0213822, IMG submission 179872) | Enriched soil aggregate microbial communities from Iowa State University, Ames, United States - MC6-MC0908-MG | ecosystem: Environmental > Terrestrial > Soil > Unclassified | place: USA: Iowa... | reverse complement strand
CAGATAACATCTCTTCGGGATCGTCAAAATTCATTCCGGTAATTTCTTTTATTCTATCTAAGCGATAAACTGCTGTTTTATGGTGAATAAACAAAACTTGTGATGTCTTTGTTGCATTTTGATTACATTCTATAAAGGTCTTTAAGGTGATTAATAAATCCTTCTTATTTGCATGTTGATAATCAAGTAGCTTCTTTAATGAGAGTGGGATAAAGCCACTTAATGATGAAACATCTTTAAAATTACATAGGAGCCTAAACATTCCTAACTCTGAAAAAGCTGTGATTGCTTCTTTTCCATTAATCATTTCTCCAAGCTCCAAGGCATCTTGAGCTTCATTAAAGCTTTTCGGAATTTCAATAATATTATTAGAAAGGCTGCCTATTCCAACTTGAATTTCTAGGTTCTTTATTTGACTTTTTATCGATTCTTGAATTTTCCTTACCGTTTCTTTAATAGAATCCATCCAACTATTATCTAGGATATTTCTTTCAACGATTTTCCAAAGAACAATTACTAAGTTGCTTTTACTCCTGATAATTCCATTAGGCAAGTAATGGTGGATAGCTTCATAAACCAATTCATGATCCTGAACAGACAGGTCACGTTTACTTTTCTTCTTATTAGTCGTAAATGCTTCGCTATCATTGTTAATTTTGAATAAAACCGCTGCAAAGGACCCATTTAAGTCCCAACCAATTAAATTTGCTTTTTGAAAAACCAAATTCATCTGGGGGATTTTTCCTCCAATCAGTTCATCAATTAAATCATTTTTAAATTTTTTATCCACTTCAGCTACAGCAAATTGTTTTACCAACTCTAGAGAAAGTGAGGTTGCGCAATTTTCTACTGCAATAAAATCAAGCTCTTCTAACCGCTTATTAAATTCGCTAATTAACAAATACGTTTTTATATGGTTTATTGTTTCAATTGGAACAACAATTTGGTAACCCTTTTGACCATTAAGTGTCGGATATTTAACAACTTGGCAATAATGTGGAAATTTTATTTCATCAATTTGATTAAAATATGGGATTTTTTCAATAATTTCAAATTCTGCAAGAGAAGGAACTGTAGCCTCAATACAATGGAAATTTCGGTCAAATAGAGCAACAGGATTTCCAATTAACAACTCTAAAGTCTTAATTATCTTCTCGGGCCCTTCATCCGCTAGTGACAGGGCTGTAAATCGGTCGTGGATTTCTTTGTAATACTGGAGTTTTTTCACTTGATTATTAAACACTTCTCCCATTACGGGATACATCACATCAATATAAGGAATATCTTTCGGTATCTGAATAATGGTCACCCCAAATTGATCCCCTGCACTTACAATTGACTTAGGAATTTCTGTAACAAACCGTTGAATTTTAATTACTAGGGCACTTACCCCTTTCTCTGCTAACCGGGCAATAAACTTCCTTTGTTCCTCTTCGGAAAAATTAAGAATTGGAAATAGACTAGTTAAGAGTAACTCTCCCCCTTTTAGCCAGTCCGTAATATCTGGGGCTTCCATAATCGTCGCCCCTCTTATCTCTCTATTTAAGTAGCTTTTTCCACTTAGGACTACTGCATCTTTCATAGACGGAATATTTAGCAAATCGTTTATTCTAAATTCCATAATTTTCAATTTCCCTTCTTACAACAAATAACTTAGCCTAAAAGATCGGATCATGTCTATAATAAGCTTTATTGTACTATAAAAACAAAACCAGTTTATAATTGAAAAAAGGGCAGTTGTCTTTTTTATATTGTCAGAATCTGTCGGAAACTGTACAATTTTAACTAACATCTATCCTATTAAAAGGATTAACGGAGGAATATATATGAAAAAAATCGCGTTCCTTATCCTCACAGTACTTATCCTTTCGGCATGTACTCCAAAAGCCTATACCGAAAGTTTCGATGCTGGGAAAGCTGCACTGCAAAAAGGGGACTTTGAACAAGCCATCAATAAATTCGAAAATGCTTTAGAAGAGAAAGAAACGGATGAAGCAAAAAATTATCTTCATTTTGCTCAAACATTACAAGAAAGCCGTACGCTTTTCCACAGCGGGGACTTTGATGCAGCCATCAATTCGATAAAGAAGCTATTAAAAGAGAAGGCTTCAGAAAAATTAGCTGGGAAAGTCACGAAACAAGCTAATGCACTTTTAAAAGAAATTCAACAGGCAAAAACGGTTTCGGTAACAATGAAGGAAAAAATGATCAAAGGAAAAACACTTTTAGAGGATAATCAGTTTGATCAAGCAGCTGCAGTTTTTAAAGAAGTAGCTGAAACAACTAATTTACCAGACGTTGCTGAAATTGAAACGATGGCAAAAGATGCTGCTGCGCTGCTTGCCGAAACTTCGAAAAAGAAGAATTCCGCAGAGCAAGAAAAACATCAGCAAGAAGAAACAGCTAATAAGAATGAAGAGGAAAAGCAGAAACAAGAAGAAGCAACTAAGACTCTCACACAGGAACAAGCGGTGGATTTAGTAAAGAAACATCTTAACATTACATCAGAACAAAATGTAAAAGTAGTATATGACCATAATGCTGATAATGGAGACTACGTAATCCATGTCTATGAATTTGTGGTTGATAATCCAAGTACTGGCGAAGGTCATACTGCGACCTGGGGCTGGTATGGTGTAAACAAACAAACGAAAGCTGTTTATGATACGATGCAATAATATTCAAGGCTGAACAAATGCATTTTGATTTTTAGTGATGAACTAAATATAAAATGAGAAAATGATGTGTGGTCACTTCACACATCATTTTCTCATTTTATTAGATTTTTTTACCCCTATGTATATAATACATATCTAACAACTGCGCAGCATATAGCCTAGACCAGGATACGTAACGATATATTCCTCTTTAGCTCGTGACAACTCCTTTATCTTTCGGCGAATTCTGGCAATACCGACCCGTAAATATTCAACATCATCCTGATACTGAGGTCCCCATACTTCCGACAGTAATGTTTTATGTGGAACAATTTTATCCAAATTAAGTGCTAATATTTCCATGACTGAATATTCAGTTGGAGTAAGCTTTATCTCCCCGCCATGAATCCAGCAGCGTTTACTGCCAAGATCAATTGAAAACTCTCCCGTATGAATAACAGGACTATTCGCTAAATGTGTATCAACTAAATTAGCTTGACTCCTCCTTAACACGGCATTTACTCGGGCAAACAGCTCATCCAACGAAAAAGGCTTCGTTAGATAATCATCTGCCCCGACATTTAGCCCCTGAACTTTATCCTTTGGATTGCTTCTCGCGGTAAGCATAATGACTGGGACATTAGAAAACTTCCGGAGTTTCTCTAAGACTTGAAACCCGTCCTGTCCTGGCATCATAATATCAAGCAAAATTAAGTCTGGTGAAATCAGGTCGAATTTATCAAATAATTCTTCTCCCGATCCGACTGTTGTCACCTCATAACCAATCGATTTTAAGTTTGCCGAAACAAATCGTAAAATTTTTGGTTCATCGTCAACAACACTAATCCTTTGCTTTTTCATATTACTCCCTTCCCTTCTTTATAGGAAAATAGAGGGTGAAAATGCTTCCTTTTCCCGGTTCACTCACCACTTCTATTTTCCCTTCATGCGCCTCCATAATCCCAATACATATCGACAGTCCCAATCCAGTGCCGCCTCTTCTTCTTGTTGCTGTTGCATCAACCTGGTAAAAGCGATTAAATATTTTGATAATATGATCTTTAGAAATACCAATGCCGTTATCAGAAACAGAAATCGTTATAAACTCTTGTTTCATATTTAAGGTAATATCTATTTCTTTGATTTCTGCATCATTGTAGCGCAGAGCATTTGTAAATAAATTGACTAAAACCTGTTGGACTCGCATTTTATCGGCATAAAAAGTAAAGTCCTTCCTCAGATAACTATGATAGCGAAAAACAGCCGCATCTCGAAGGGCTAATGGAATTTGTTCCATTGATTTTTCAATAACGTGGTCAGCAGAAATCATATCCCGCTCAACATACATCGACCCCGATTCAATTTTCGAAATATCCATCCAATCATTGACTAAATGCTGAATTCTTTCAATATCTTCATGAACCCCTTCTAATAGCTCCTGCTGAAATTCAGGTTCCCACTCTACCTCAGGACGCAGCAATGTTTCAACGCTGCCCTTAATATTAGTAATCGGTGTTTTAAACTCATGTGAAGTGAGAGAAATCAAATTATTCTTTAAAGTATCAATCTCCTCTTCCTTCGTAATATCACGAAGCATTAAGCCTTCCCCGATGATGTCATCATCGAGCATAACGGTAAATTTATGGAGGATATAGTATTTGGGTTTCTTGGACTTTTGCTTATATTCTAATTTCAAATCACCCTTTTCATCTGAAAAGAAAGCTGAGAGCTCATCTTTATCGACATCAAATAACTTCATAAATCGCTTGAACACATCATCCAGGTTATATAACTCAAAGTCTTTAAGTTCCTGTTCAGAAGTTTCCGGCATGCCAGGTAATCCTTCCCCGCCCGAAACAACATTGAGAAAAAATTCATTCACATATTCAACCTCTTTTTGGTTGTTTACGAGCATTAGGCCTTCTGACATACTTTCTAAAACGGCCTCAAGGACGGCATGCTTATTTCGAATCTGTTCAAATAAAAACTTATTTTGCAGCATGACGGCTAAGGAACCGGCAAAAGTATTTAGGAACTCTTGATCACTCGCCGTAATGGATTGTTCGCCACTGAGATCAACAATTAAAAACCCTTTATGATTTTTTTCAATTTGAATCGGCTCAATATGCTGTTGAACGCCCACCATATGCTTATTAAGATAGTGCAATAAATTTTGTTTTGTATAAATCATTTCGTTTGTAACAGCCAGGTCTTGGAAAAAGACATGGATTGAATAGTTAACAAACGGTTTTATTTTCCTTAAGCAATGCTGAATAAAATGAGCTAAATCCTTATCAGAAGAAACCGAAGTAATTAATTTATTGACTGCCTTAAGCTCTAAATTTTTATTTTCCAAAACAGCAGTTCTTTCCTGAACTCTGCCTTCAAGTTCCATATTTAGTTCGATTAAACCCTTTCGATTTTTCTCCACTTCATCAATCATCCGATTAAAGTGAAAGTATAATTCCTCCAATTCCTGTGGCCCTTGTTTCTTCTTCGTAATCGTCTGCTTTTCTTTAAAATCTTTCGTATAATCCTTGATATAATTTAACAGTTGGAGAATGGTTTTTTCCAATCGGTTCGTCAAGAATAGACTGACAATGACCATTAAAACCGCAGTCAGCAGTAAAAATACAGCAATTAGAATAATGGCATTTTTGTACGTATTTGTAATGGCAGCCGCCGGCTTACTTACCCAGACTGTCCAGTCGAGAGGACTTACTTTTTCGAAAGTGATATATACATCCTTTTGGGGAGCTTTTAATTTAAAAAAGCTGCTGCCTTCCCCAGTATGCTGTTTTTCTATATACTTAACCATTTCTGATTTAGCAAGGTTAACCAGTTCTCTTCTTGTGTCAACATAAGGACTAACAACTACATTTTTTTCCTGATCAATTACAACTGCATAGCCTTCATCACCAAAGTTGCGGTTTTTGAGATGCTCGCCTAGGGCATTCAAATCTAGAGCTCCCAACACATAGCCTATCATTTCTCCATCATCATTTAGGATGGGAGAAACAATCGCAACCAATAACGTATCAGTACCTCCCCTGCCGTGAAATACTGGCGAAATAACAGTCGTTCTTGTTTTCACTAATTCTTTATAATAAGAGCGATCACTAAAATTTAGATTTCTTCTCCGTTCTCCATCTGTATACACCTCCGGGTAGAAAACAAGCGATTGCCCTTTAAGATTCCCTACGTACATATTGACGAAGCCGGGAAAATTCATTCTAATATCCTTTAGCTGCTTTTGAATGCCTGCAAGATCTCCCTTTTCAAACGGCTCCTTTACATTGAGCGCTTCTATTTGAATCGTCTTTTTATGCTCTAGAACATAGTTACCAATATAATCCGACAGATATTTCGTCGTCTGTGCCTGGCTTTTTTGATTTTCTTTGATTAAAGAAGATAATTGGTAAATCTGAAAAGCACCTAGAAAAGCGATTGAAAAAAAAGCAATCGTCAAAAAGGAATAAATGAGTTCTTTTTTAAAGGAACGAGCTTTTTTCATTCTCACCCTCCTTACTATGAAAAATTCTTTATGTAGATATAATTATATTAAACTAAAAAATAGGAAAAAGGTATCTGCTCGACCTTTAATAAACATTAAGCCGAACGGATACCATAAAGTATTTTTTATAATGTAATTTGTGTTCCTGCATGACCTTCTAAGGCAAGATCGGCCTGGTCAAGTGAACAAATGATGGCTCTGCCGCCCTGTTCAGCAAATTTAATCGCAGCCTCCATTTTAGGACCCATGCTGCCTGCAGAAAATTGGCCTTCGTTCACGTATTGTAATGCTTCTTCAAGGGTAACATGTGTTAAAGCCTTTTGATCAGGCTTACCATAATTAACATAGACATTTTGCACATCAGTTAAAACCATGAAGACATCAGCCTTAACTTCTTCAGCCAATTTGAAAGCACTACGGTCTTTATCAATGACAGCCTCAATGCCCGTAAGGGTACCATCGGCATTTTTCACGACCGGGATCCCGCCCCCTCCAGCTGCAATCACGATCCCCTGTTCATCTGTTAATTTCTTTACGATGTCTGAACCAAGAATTGATTTAGGCATTGGTGAGGCAACGACACGTCTCCAGCCTCGCCCTGCGTCCTCTTTTACTACCCAATTTTTTTCTTCGGCTAATTTCTTTGCCTCTTCTTCTGTGAAAAATACACCGATTGGCTTTGAAGGGTCCTCGAAAGCTGGGTCATCCTTTGCTACCTCCGTTTGTGTCAACATACTAACAACTGGTTGATTTAAATCTAGTTTTCGTAATTCATTTTTCAAGGTTTGATCCATCATATACCCGATGAAACCCTGGGATTTAGCACTGCAAACATCTAAAGGGAATGGAGGAACAACCTCCTTTGCCTCCTCATTTTGCCTAAGAATATTACCAACCTGCGGACCATTTCCGTGTGTTATTATGACACTATGGTCATTTTTAACTATTCTTGCAATGATTTCACTGCTCTTTCTTACATTTTCTAATTGATTTTCATAGGTTGCTTCCTGTTTTGGTTGTAAAATTGCATTTCCGCCTAAGGCGATGACTACTTTTTCTGCCATAATTTACTTCCCCCGATTTTTCATTGATAGTAAGCCGATTAACATTCCAAATGCCGTATCTACACCGGAACTATGGCCCATCGTCAGTAAATGTAATAAGTGTTTTTCTAAAACTTGTGTTTGATCTGCGCTTAAAGCATTTAAAATATGAACAATTGAAGAGCTAAACTCACCGTTTAAAGCATGGAGCAAATATTCTTTTCCGATATCCGTTGTAATCGATTCTCGCTCAAGAATATCTTGTAATGTCTGCAAAAATAGCGGACTAAAGGCATGGGTAATTCGATGAATAGCCAATAACCCGACAAGATGGTCATCCCCGGACGGTGTCAGCCCTTTTCCTCTCCCTAAAAAATAACGGACAACTTTTTCCATTTCATCTGGAACCTCTGAATTTAGGGCCGCCATTAAATGACAAACCTGCTGTGCCATATTATTTTCAGGCTGCTGCTTTTCCAAATAATCAATGACAAATTGTCCGATATCTAAATCTAAGCCTGTCATTTCTCCATTCATTAATAAGACCTGATAAAAATTTGCTATATATTTAACTGGTGTTCTCAGGGTTGAAGGTGGCTGGATAATATTTCGAAAAGGGACGCCATTTTTCATACTGACAGCCAAGTGGCCATTTTCAAAAAGTAATCGCTGCGTTTCATTGTCCCAATAGACTGCAGAAGTGGTGTAGATTGAAGTAATCAGCTCTTTAAGTGCTTTGTTCTGGAGATGAATTCCAAATGGCAGCCGGCCATTTTTCAACGTGCCAATGAAAAATAAGCGTTCCCCCATCCGGATGTTTATCCCATTTTCAAAGACGCTGTGCACTCTTCCCGTCCTGTTTTTTATTAGGAATAGAGGAATATTTTGCTGATATTCCTCTACAAAAACGGTTCTATTATCGATCATTGGATGATTAAATTAATCCTAATTTTTCCGCATATGCTTCAAGTGCTTTTTCAAAGCACTCTTTAGGTGCACGAACAGTCCCTGCGCCAACTTGCCCGACACCGGCTTTTTTGTGTGCAATCCCCGTATTAATAACCGGTTCAATACCTGTTTCTACCACCTTACGTGCATCAATTCCAAGACAAGCTCCTTGAAAATCCCAGGTTGGAATCGCGAAATTACTATTTTGGTCAATACAGATTTCCATCATTTCATTGCTGGTTAATAGTGCATCCTGGAAGCCACCAGCACCAACGAAACGGGTAACACCCGGTGCAGCAATCATCGCCATACCGCCGACACCAAGAGTTTCTGTAATCGCACTGTCACCAATATCCGGATTGGCATCATCTTGAGAATACCCGGTAAAGAACAAACCTTGCGGGGTATTAACTGGTGCTGTAAACCATTGATCCCCCATCCCGCTGATGCGAATACCAAAATCCTTACCATTACGGCACATTGCTGTTACAACTGTACCTTCCTCAATTTTTCTCGCACCATCAAGCACTGCTTTACTGGTTGCCATAGCAATATTCAGGAAGAACTGATCCGTATCAGCGAGGAATTTAATGACATCCTTAAGATTGTTAGCATCCATATCCAATTGAACAATGTATGGACTGATTTCTTTTAGAAAAATTAATGACGCTGCGATGTTGCGTTGATGGAATTCATCTCCCATTGTTATCGCCTTTGCGATCATCACATTTAAGTTCAAGCCATCTTCAGTTAATTTAAGTGCTCGTGAAATCGTTGGTCCTAAAGTAGTTTGCATCCATTTTAAGCGATTCACTACTTCTTCCGAATACGCCCCAAAACGGAGTACTTTTCCGATTCCTTCATTCATTATGCAGTAAGCTTCGTTGCCTTCGCTGCGGTTTTCAACAACAAAAACCGGCATATTTGCAGAGGTAATTCCGCCCATTGGACCAACAGCATTTACATGGTGACATGGGATAAACACTACTTCCCCATTCGCAAGCATTTGTTCCGCTTCTTCTGCCGATTCTGCCCAGCCTTCAAAAAGACTAGCTCCGATACATGACCCTTGCATTGGGCCAGTCATGTCCTCCCATTTAATCGGCGGTCCCGCATGAAGTAATACTTTCCCTTCATTAAGCTCCTTAATTTTTTCTTTAGCCGGAACCACATCGACAAGGAACGGAGCCGCACCGGAGATTTTTTCGATAACCGCTTTATTTGCTTCATCAATAGAGTTGTATTTCATGAAAACCCTCCTCAAAAATTTTGTAGAATGCTACCTTATTTCGATTGGCACAGGGGAAAATTCCCCTGCACCCTATTTCAAATTACTTCAGCAAGCTTAGGATTTTTCTCATCTTTTCATTCCCGCCGGCAATTGGTCTCCAGTCATATTGGACAACGGAGGCACCATTGGCAACAAGTGCATCGGTAAAGCTTTTAAGTCCGACATTAATAATGCTAGGTTTAGAGTTTACGAATGAAGTAATTTGTGCAGAAACGGTTAAATCAAACTCTTTTGCAGCTGTTTCCGTCACTTCATGTGCCTTTTTCTCATCCTTTATGTGAAGTCCTACAATACCTAATGCCGTACGAACAGCTTCATTGTTATTATCTTTTACAATAATCCCTGCCTCCTGCAGGCGATTGATATGACCTTGATAATCTTGTGGGTCATTTAACGTTCCGCATACGGATGCAACAACATATAAATTACGGCCATTTTCCTTTGCATAGGCTGCTGCTTTTTCAATTGATGGCAGCAAGGCACTTGCCATATCTTCATGGGATCCGTATCCAAGAACGAAATCCAGCAGGATGACCGCAGTTTTTTCATCCTGGGCCGCTTTTTCAATGAATTTAGCTCTTGTTTCCGGGTCAATCATTGGATGAGGTTTCCCTTGGGTGTATTTATCATCCCCAAGGTCGACAACCTCCTGACCATCAAGTTTTAATACATATCCGTCTTCATTTGTAATTTCTGTGCCTAATCCTAGTGCATCTGAAATTAACACAGCTGCTTCAGATGCTAACGTACCTCCTGAGAATAGACCTTTAATCGCTGTTTGCTCCGGTTTCAACGAGACATATGATGTCGTGTAATCGCCTGAATTGTAGTCTTCTTTTATTTCATGGCCTCTTACTAGATCAACAGCAATTTTAGCTGTTTCTGCTAATGTATAAGCTTGATAGATATTACCTTCGTGTTTGGTTGGTTTTTCACCAAGGAAAATGGTCACAACCGGCTTTGAAAGGCTGTGCAGTAATTCAACAACCTGATTTCGCACTGCTTTTGCCGGCGGCTTCGAAATTACGACAATCACCTCTGTTTGTTGATGGTTTTCTAATGCCTTAATACCGTCCATCATTGTAATTGCGCCAATTGGCTCCTTTAGGTCACGGCCGCCTGTACCAATCGCATGACTCACTCCTTCACCAAGCCGATCAATGATAGTGGTTACCTCTTGGATTCCTGTTCCAGAAGCACCGACTATTCCGATACGTCCTTTGTTGACAACATTGGCAAAGGCAATGGGAATGCCATCTAAAATACCGGTTCCACAGTCTGGTCCCATAACCAGAAGCCCTTTCTCGTGTGCTTTTTGTTTCAACTGGATTTCGTTTGCTACTGGAACGTTGTCACTAAATAAAAAGACATGAAGTCCTAAATCTAACGCTTTATTCGCTTCTTCTGCCGCATATTGTCCAGGGACAGAAATTAATGCTAAGTTTGCGTCTGGCAATGTTTTCTTGGCTCTGTCCCAAGTACGAACAGTTTCAAATGCCTGACTTTTGCCGCTGATTGATTGATCTTTTAAATATTGGTCAACCTTTTCTAGTACTTCGTCGACTTTACTAGCATCATCAGTATCGATGACAATTGCCATATCGTTTGATTCAGCTGAAGCCAAGTCTTCCGTATAAAGGCCTGCATCTTTAAAAATATCCTTATTTGCTGGTGTAGCCATCATAATTTGGACTTTTTTAATGCCATCAGTTATCGCTACCGCATTCGTTAATAGCATTAAGTTAATCGAATCCTGATAAGAATTCTTTTTTATAATTGTATGAAGCACTTCTTATCACCTCTGGTTATTTTTATTGCTATACTCTATTAATCTGAATATCAATAGGATTCGTTTTTAGAAAAACCTCTGTAAACGAATCCTGCTAGATTTTCAAAAATCAACTTGCTTAGGCTGATTTACTGCCTTCCACGTTCGGTCTATTATCTTCTTTAATGAACATAACAGCTATTGTACCAATCAGTAGAAGTGCTCCGGCGAAGTAGAATCCGGTGTTTAAGCTGCCAGTGACATCTGTAAGGTATCCAGTGATGTATGGCGCCAAAATTGATCCGCACATTCCAATAAAGTTGTAGACACCAAATGATGTACTATAAGCATGTTTAGGGGCGTTGTCAGCAATAACAGCCACTAATACTGGATTTGTACTAATTTTCCCAAAAATCCCATAACCAATTAAGGCTACATATAAAACGGTCATGCTATGGAAGAAAACAATTGATACAAGTGCGATAATAGATAAAGGGAGCATAACTAATAGAACAGGCTTACGTTTGCCCATCTTGTCAGCAATCCAGCTGAATAAAATCGAACCCGGTATCGCTGCCCATGGTACAAGGGAGGAAACAAAGGCAACACTTCCGCCAGTTATTCCACGTTCATGTTCCAAATAGAAAGGAATCCAAGTGATTACAACAAAGAAGGCATAAATTGCGCAAAAAATGGTAATATAAGCAGCGATTAAATTTCGGTTCTTAAATAAATCACCTAGCTTAAGCTTTTGTCCGTTATTTTCAGCAGCCTTTTCTGCTTTTGTTTTTGGCTTTTCTTTAACAATCCACCACATCGCTAATCCAATCAGAACTACTGGAACGGCAATGATAAAAAATGGTGATCTCCAGCTCATCCCGAATTCATGGACAGTATAACTGGAAATATAGTATCCAAGCGATGTACCAAAAGCCATACCACTGTTAATAATCGCACTTCCTAATGTGATCCGATGCGGAGGTATTGCTTCAGATGATAAACCATATGATGGTCCATAAAAGAATCCTTGGAATATCCCCACCATTAACCAGCAGGACATAAAGTAAAAGAATGTCGGCATCATTCCTGTCACTGCAGCTAAAGTCCCAAAAAGAATAACCCCTGGAACAAGTACACGTTTTTTACCAATTTTGTCACCCATAATTCCTGATGGAATGTTAAGTGCTGCATATCCAATGAAAAAGATACTCATGATCATACCAAGCTTGGCATTGCTTAACCCGAATTCTTTTTGAATATCCCCCATTATTGGATTCATAATTGTACGAGTAGCGTAAAGTGCCACCCATCCTAAGAAAAATACCGTGACGATTTTTACCCAATATGGAATTTTTTCTTTTGGAGCCATAACCTCAGGCTCCAGCACCCTTTCTATTGGTTTTGCCATCTCTTTTTCCTCCCTAAAATAGTTTTTCTAAATGCTGATAGTAAATGTAGTTAATAAATTATTTCAACCTCACTAAGACTATAAGCCAAAGGACATTACAGGCGAATAAAAATGAAAGGGTCTCCATTACAAAAACATTAAATCTAATAAAACTTTTAACAGAATAAATTGGGCTCTCAACAAACTAAAAGATGTAAACATTTAAGAATATAAAAGATTCGTTGCTTTTGCTATTTCAAAGGGTTTTGTTCTATAATTTAGAACAGAAATTGGCTTTTAAAAAAAAATATTGATAGATTTCTAAAAGGATGGATACGATGATGAAAACCTCGTTTGTTTATAAAGAAGTAGATGGCTGTGAGATAAGAGGAGATTTTTACTCTGTAGAAACGAGTTTGGCACCGCTAGTGGTATATATTCATGGCGGCGGCTTAATCTGGGGAACGCGGGGAGATATTAAAAAGGAGCAAATTGCTCTATACCAACAGGCTGGTTACCATGTATGCTCAATTGATTATCGACTTGCACCTGAGTCCAAGCTTCCTTCGATTATAGAAGATGTTCAAGATGTATTAGTTTGGCTGAAGGAGAAAGGAGCTGCTAGGTTTGACTTTGACCCAGAACGTATAGCTGTCATCGGCAGCTCTGCTGGCGGTTACCTTGCCCTTTTAACCGGAACATTACAAGTCAGACCGAAAGCAATTATTTCTTTTTACGGTTATGGTGATATTTTAGGTGACTGGTACCTGCAGCCGAGCCCCTATTATTCAAAAATGACTAAAGTTCCAGAGGCGCTTGCACGACAACTAATCCAAAAGAAAACCATTTCTGAAGCACCAATTGAGAAACGGTATGCCCTTTATCTATTTTGCCGGCAAGAAGGAAAATGGATTGATTATGTTACTCATAGTGCAGCTTCGGAATCGCTGAAAGAGTTTTGCCCGTTGAAAAACATCGATGCTAATTACCCGCCTTCCTTGCTTCTACACGGGGACATGGATGAAGATGTTCCTTTTGAACAATCACTCCTAATGAGCGAGGCACTATCCGAAGCCGGAGTCTATAATAAACTGATCACGATTCCAAACGGGAAACATAGCTTTGACAATGATATGGATGCCCCAGTAGTGATCGATGCGTTTGATCAAGTATTAAAATTTTTGAAAGAAACGTTATAAAGGATTTTACAATCTGAACAGAGCACCTAAAGGTGCTCTGTTTTTTTTCAAAAATATGGCTGATTTTGCTGTATCGATAAGATTAAGCCCAATATTTTTTGCTTCTAAGCACTTGTCCATTTCAATTCTTTTGATATTTGCATACATTGTAATTATTTGACGGAGGAGGTGATTATTATGTCTGGACACGGAGGAACAAGCAGCTTTGCTTTAATTGTTGTGTTGTTTATCCTATTGATCATTGTTGGAGTATCTTTTATTGGTGGCATGTACTAATCGTTAAACCACCTGCTCCAAGAAGTAAAGAAAGAGCGGAAACCCATTGGTTTCACCGCTCTTTTTTATGGTTCCTTTTTAGATTGAAAAATCGGATTCTTTAGCTGCTATAAGATTTCGAGTGATCGGTTTGTACCATGCAGCCTTCATCCCCTCAATATTTCATTAATATAAAAATATTATGAGGGCCTGGTCGTCATTCCTTAACTTTTCAACTAGGCTTATACACATAGGTATCAATAAGCACAATTTCGTTTTTCAAATTCATTGCTTCTGTTAGCATGGCTTCAAACTCTTCCACGTTTGTTGCTTTCATCCCTTTTATTCCAAAGCCTTCCGCTAACTGGACAAAATCCGGGTTTGTAAAGGTAACCCCGAAACTATCGCCAAACTTTTTCTTCATCGTATCCACTTCAAGCTTCAGCATCGAATCGTTCAAAAGAACAATGACAAAGGACAAACCTAGCCTTTTGGCTGTTTCTAATTCTGAAAAATTCATTAATGCTCCTCCGTCCCCGGTAATACAGATGACTGTTTTTTCAGGGGCAGCTAATTTTGCACCAATTGCACCAGGGATAGAGATGCCCATGGAGGCAAAACCATTGGTTATAATCAGCTGGTTCGCATGCTTCGGTTGATAGGTTTTTGCAATTGAGACTTTATGTGAGCCTACATCTGAAATTACGATTGTTTCGTCATTCTGAACACCTTCAAGGACATGCAAGATTGTTTCAATCGTTAATGTGGGCTCTGTAATTGCTTTTTCAATAATAGAATAGGATTCTTTGATTCGACTCTTCAATGCCCCGGAGGGCACCCAAGGTTTAGAATTTAGATTGTTGGTTAGTAAAAGTGGCAGTGATTCTTTAAGATTGCCCACTAACTCAACCTCAACAGGATAATATTCATCTACATCAGCAGCTGTTGCAGCTATATGTATGACCGGCACTTTTTCGGTATTCCATTCCGACGGAAACTTTTCGACCATGTCAAAGCCAATCACGATCAGAAGATCGGCTTCTTCAATCCCTCGAAGGACATAATCCTTTTCCATAAATCCAAATGTGTAAAAATTTTGCGGGTGTTCCTTTGGTAAAATTCCTTTGGCCATAAAACTTGTTACGACCGGCGAGCCTAGCTGTTCAATGAATGACTGAACTTCCATAACAGCATCTTGGCGGATCACCCCATTTCCGACAATTATAAAGGGACGGTGGCTTTTGTTTAGCACTTGTGTGGCGGACTTGAGTGATTCCGCTGCTGGCACACTTATTGGTAAACCAGTAACGATTAGTGGATTTGTTGTCACATTCTCGGACGCGATATTTTCAGGTAATTCAATTACCACGGCTCCCGGTTTTTCTTCACATGCCAGCCGAAAGGATTTTCTGATAATTACCGGAATCGTGTTTGCTTCATTTATTTGTATGGACCATTTCGTGACAGGTTCGTATACCTTTTGGATATCAATATATTGATGAGCATTTTTATGCTGCGCTTCTAATCCTTTTTGACCAGACAGGGCGATTACCGGTGAATGATCCAAATTTGCACTTGCAATTCCTGTTAAAAGATTTGTAGCCCCAGGTCCAAGCGTTGCCAGACAAACTCCTGGTTTTCCGGAGATTCGGCCATAAACATCGGCCATGAATGCCGCCCCTTGTTCATGGCGAACCGGTATATAGGTAATTTTTTCCGAAGTAGACAACGAATCACCTAAATCAATCACTTCCTTGCCAATAATCCCAAAAACAAATTCTACCCCTTCATTTTCTAAACAACGCACAACTATATCAGATGCTTTCATCTCTGCCTCCACATGAATAGATTTAACTACCTCTATTCTTTGCAAAATTTTCATAATCATGAAAGGGTGAAGACATAAATAAGAGACGATCCTCGGATCGTCTCTTATTCCTTTTGGCTACGAGCTAACACAACCATACTTATCGTAATAATAATAAATGCAATCAATGCAAGCATTGGAATCGTAATGAACCCAAGCCAATTAATGTAATCCTTCGAACACGGCACACCAGATGTACACATTTCAAATTGCTGAAGATAAGGTATCTTTTGTAATATTGTATGATAGCCAGAGATCAATATTCCTATGATGGACAATGGCAGTACATATTGATAGATTTTTTTATCATTCCGGTAGACGGCAATCCCAAGAAATATCACTAATGGATACATAAAAATCCGCTGATACCAGCAAAGAGTACAGGGAATAAAATGCATCACCTCACTAAAATACAGGCTGCCAAGTGTAGCTATAATGGCAGCGACCCAGGCGAGAAGCAAAGATTTACTCATTACTTTTTCTTCTCCTTAGCTGCTTCATCTACCATTTTGATTAAATCATCCATATTCTTTCCTTCGAACATCTTCCCATTCACGAACATGGTTGGTGTACCGGTAACACCTAGCTTTTCAACGTATTTCATATCCTTATCCCATGCCTCTTTGGATTTCCCGCTTTGGAAATGTTGTACAACCTTTTCTACATCTTGATCATTTGCCACTTCCTTTAAAGTGTCAATCAAGAATTTTTCAGTAAACACATCGATTTTTTCATATTTAGGATCTTCAGGCTGTTTTTCAAACAAAAGGTCATGGAATTTCCAAAATGTTTCGTTACCCAGCTCATGAAAAACAGATTCAGCAAATTGAGCAGAGCGTTCAGAATCAACATTGATAAACGAATCGTTCATAAAATAAAACTTGGCCTTTCCTGTATCAACAAGCTCTTTTTGAATAATTGGTACGAGGCCTTGAGAGAAGTTTTTACAATTTGGGCATTTATAATCACCAAACTCAATAATCGAGACTGGTGCAGACTCCTTACCTAAGAAAGGTTGATTACTATAATCAATTTTCATTTCTTTTGGTTTGTCTTGGTCCTTTGAATGATTGCCAAAAACAATGAGTGCCAAAATGCCAACTGCAATCAAACCAATGACCCAGAAAATGAACTTGGATGATGATTTCGATTCAGTTTTATTATTCTTTTTGTTATTTGCCATAATCAAACTCCTTTAAATAATCTAGATGATAGATTGACATAGTTTTTGTCCATGATAATTTAAATATTACTTATCCCAATCAATAATGCAAATAAAAGGCCTCTGGCATATAGTAAAATTCATATGAGTAGCTTTTAATTGGTGGTAGGATATTATAATTAATATAGTAACTAATTTTATCAATTCAAGGAGCTTAGAAAATGACAAACACGAGTAATATGTTCATTGGTTTTATTGGAACGTATACAAAAGGGGAAAGTAAAGGGATCTATTCCTTTACTTTAGACACCAAGAAGGCAAAAATTGAGGATATTAAGCTGGCGGCACAGTTAGAAAATCCTACATACGTAAACATCAGTAAGGATAATCGTTTTCTTTATGCAGTAAAAAAAGAAGGAGAAAAAGGTGGAGTAGCTGCTTTTTCCATTCATGAGTCGGGAGAGTTGACACACATAAATTCCCAACTATTAGCTGGTTCATCACCTTGTCACGTAAGTTCAGATAGAAAATCGAAGGTTTTATTCAGTGGAAATTATCATAAAGGCGAGGTAGCATCTTATTTACTTGATTCTGAAACCGGATCAATTTCACCTGCTGTCTCAGTGATTAAACACGAGGGCTCAGGCCCCGATCCACGACAGGAAAAACCACATACCCATTTTGCCGACCTTACCCCTGATGAGAAATATCTTGCTGTCGTTGAATTAGGTATCGATGCGCTTATTACATATTCCTTGGACGAGGACGGCACCCTTACAAAGGCAAACCTCCTGCCATTAAAAGCCGGCAGTGGACCAAGGCATTTGGTTTTTCACCCGAATGGAAAGTTTGCTTATATCATGACTGAATTCAGTTCAGAGGTAATCGTCCTAACCTATTATGAGGAAGACGGTCATTTTACCGAAAAGCAATATATCTCTACACTGCCAGTTGATTTTGCAGAAAATAATCAAGGCAGTGCGATTCATATTTCCTCCGATGGCCGCTTTGTTTACGCAGGAAACCGTGGTCATAATAGTATCGCTGTTTTCCGTGTGGACGCATTTTCGGGGGAACTTACCTTTGTGGAACATGTTTCGACTGAAGGCGATTGGCCAAGGGATTTTGAATTAGACCCTAGTGAGCAATTTATTATTGCTTCAAACCAGGAGTCCAGTAATCTTGTGATATTTTCACGGGATGAGGCAACGGGACGATTAACTCTCATCCAATCGGATATTTCGGTTCCTTACCCAGTTTGTGTAAAGTTTTTACGTGAGTAGGGACATTACAGAATAGGCAATAGGTCATTTTGTTTTGGAAAAACATATCTGACGACAGGTGTAAAAAGAAATAATCCGTGACAATCTATGGAGGACGTACTTCGTAAAGGATGTGTCCTTATTGCATTTTTTCCACGGCCAGGATTCTTTATCGATATTAGAGTGGAGTTTAAGAGCCGCAATCATTTTTATCTTTGTCATCTTTACTGTAAAAATTATGGGTTCTCGTGCCATTTCACAGTTAAGATTACTTGATTTTGTTATCGCCTTAATGCTGGGAAACATAATTGCCCATCCCTTATCAGACCATAGAATTGGATTAAAAGGCTCCATAATCTCAACACTTGTGATCGTGGTGCTGTATTTGCTGGGCATTTTTTTGAGTTTAAAATGGCCGGGACTAAGAAGAATCATTAATTCTAAGCCTTTTCCACTTATAAAGGAAGGTGAAATCCTTTATAAAGGGTTAAAACGGGCCAGAATATCAATCGAAGACTTATTGGCGGAATTACGGAAAGAAAAAATTGAGGACATAAAAAAAGTAGCCTTAGCCATCTGGGAAACTGATGGGGGGATCTCCTTTTTCTTAGAACCGCAATTTCAAGCTATTACACCGTCATTCTATCAGCTTCAAACAGAACCATTTGATCTCCCTCAGACGATCATAAGAGAAGGAAGGATTGACTATTCTGTTTTGCGGAAAATAGGCAAGGAGGAAGAGTGGCTTACTCACACGCTGATGTCTTCACATCACACGGATATAAATAACATCTTACTGGCTACCATTGATAGCAAAAATAATTTGAAGGTTTTTTTATACATGTAGATTATTAGGCTTCCAATGACCCACGCAGATAACGTATTTCGCGTGGGTCATTGAATACTCCTATTACCATAATTCTGATTACCTGATCCTCTGTTTTACTCCCTTGAAATCTTCCATACTATAGTGTCCGTTTGCACTAACTCCTTCTTTCTTAAAAACCTTTTTAATGGTTAATAGTAATATTTTTAGATCGAGGACTAGAGATTGATTATTTACATACCAAACATCTAAATTAAATTTTTCCTCCCAGCTAATTGAATTTCGTCCGTTTACCTGTGCCCATCCGGTAATTCCTGGTTTGACTTCATGCCTTCTTGCTTGTTCTTTCGAATAGATCGGCAGGTATTCCATTAATAATGGACGTGGTCCTACTAAACTTATATCCCCTTTTATTACATTAAAAAGCTGCGGTATTTCATCAAGACTATATTTTCTTAAAAAAATTCCTAGTTTTGTTAACCTCAACTTCCCAGGCAGCAAATTACCATTTTTATCCTCTTTGTCGATCATTGTCCGAAACTTATAAATATAAAAGGGCTTTCCGCATAGACCTGGACGCATTTGTTTAAACAAAACAGGTGATCCCATATTTATTCGAATCACCAATACAATTAACAACATAATCGGAGAAAAAATAATGATCAACACGATTGAACCAAACAAGTCTATCATTCTTTTCAAAATGACTACCCCCTTAAAGAACAGTTGGTGCCCTTGTTTATATTCCCTTTACTGGATTGCCATCATGAGTTGTTGAGGATTTCCATTTTCCCTCTGTATATCGGAAAATATTCTTCATTAACTCGATACTGACTTTTTACTTTCTCTGTTATTTCATTGTATATTCTTTCGTCGTACACCCGCTTGCCGATAAAATAATCATAATGATTATTATTGGTGAATGAAGCTTTAAACTTAAATAACCCGTCGTTTTCCTGGCATCCTCCACCCAAATGAAGAAGAATCGAACCCCTTGACTTACAAAATTCAACCATGAAATCAAATATAAGGTTATTGGGTTTAAGGTGTAAATAGGCAGTTTTGGAAGCTCCAAGATGATAATGTGAATATCTGGGCCCTTTCAATACCATTACACCAGCAATAATCTGATCGTCATATTGGACAAAAAGTAAAAACGATTCACATATTTTGGTTTTCTTCATTTGTTCAAAAAAATACTTGTCGCTAAAATAATAATAGTTTTCTGCATGGTTCCGATCCATTGTCTCCCTATATAACTCTATAAAAGTATTAATATTTTGTGGAGTATTTTCTGCTAAAAAACAATACAGGCCTCTACTTTTTGCCTTTTTAATATTTTTCTTATTCATTGGAGAGTAATATTTCCTGATTTCATCCAAAGGCAATGTCAAATCAACGGCTGATGTTTTTCTTATATAAGCAATATCCATGATTTCTTTACAGTGTAAATGGTTATTAGTAATCGGGTGGAATCTTATTGTTTCTGTAATAATATTATTCTCCCTACAGAAATTCCCAAAATACCGATAAAAAGGCTCAATTGAGTTACAGCTGCCTTCAAGCAAGAGACCACCATATCCATAGGGACTAACAATATCAAAGATTTTCTCTTCATTCCACTCAACATTTCTTTTAATAAATGGATAGAATACCTTAGAAAGATCATCCTCATAATAAGCAGCCAACAGCTCTCCTGTTTCTTCTTTGGCAAAAAGATTCCCATAATCATAAGAATAGTAGATGTCTGCCTCTTTAAAACTTTTTAGTAAAGCATCCCATAGAAACTTGTTATCAATAATTTGAAATAAGCCCAATCTTTTCACCTCACCTTAAGGAGCTATCAAATAAACTACGAACCGTACTCCAGGTCTAATTCTTTGATTTGATGATAATTTAACATCATGTCTTCAAACCTCACTTACCTGCCATAATCCAAACCGCAAACATCCTGATTAATTATTTTTTTGATTTTGTAAACTAATTACTTTTCTCCTGCCAAACCAAACCCTTGAGGTAAAATACTCGATGACTGATTGATCGACATTTTCATCAAATTTCCTTGCAAAATACCGATTAGAATTCTCGATGAAAGGAATATCTTTTGCCGTTAATTCCTGGGGTGAATTTCTCTCACTTAGCTTTTCACCCCATTTAAAAAACATGAGATTGTCATTAACAACATCATGTTTAAAGTGTGAATTCATTAGTAATGTGTGAAAAAACCATTCATCAGGAACTAATGTATTTTCAAAGAATTTATAATACCATTCATTTTTATCTAAAAACTTTATGATATATTTTGCTGTTTCAAATGGAATGGTAAACCACTGTGAACCATTATAAAATGTGTATTCCAAAGGGAAATGGTTTGAATTTGGAGAAATATTTATCCCACGGCTATACAGGCTAAGTATCAATCTTCGGTAAATCCTAATTGGATGTGCTGTGGTATACCGTTTTCGAGTTACTTTGGGCCAGTTCATTTTCATAAAACCCATTTTTTTTCTGTTCATCTTTCTGATCTTCATAAATATTTTACCTTGGTTTTTTAATAGGAATTCTTTAAAGCCTTCTTTTACAAGCAAATCCTGGCCGCTTCTTAAACAGACATAATCATACTCATTATTAGATGCTACTGCTTCTCTTAACAGTAGAATTGTAGCATCGATTTGACTTATATCACCCCATTCACAAACAATGCTTCGCTGTAAAACCGTAACATTTGGGCTTCTTACTATTTTTTCATTAACGTTTTCGTAAGTCCTTTTGTCAATATGAACAAATACATCTGCTTCACCTTCGGAAAGAAGTTGCTTAATAAACTGATTCACTTGAACTGGGTTTTTATGAATCTGCAATAAATACGCCGTTCGAAGATCAGATTTCATGCTATACCCCCATTTTTCGTTCTTTAAAGAATTATATATTGATCAAATCTTGCCATTGTTCTACCTTCCTCATATTCTCCCCCATATTTCTCATAGGATCTATTTGGTATTCCATTCAAATTATTAATAATGCTCTTAATGAAGTTTTGCCCCATTTGGTGTGCATATGGATACCCACCGCCAAACCGTGGATTTATTTCAGAAATGATATACCCATCCTTTGTGTTATAAAAATCAATATCAATCGGGCCCATCGGGTTTAAAACTCGAACAAGGTCAATGGTTAACCCATTTAGTTTACAATCTTTTATAGATATAGATTTATCCGTTTCTCCTCCTCTCATAGTAATCTTTCGTTTACTGAATAAATTGGTCGTTTCCATAGTTAATAAGTCAATATAGCATTCTACACAGAATTCAATACCATCTATAAAAGGCTGCACAATCAAGTTTTGATTTTCCTTCCAATATACCTGGAGTTCATGGAGGTTAGTTACTTTCTGTACACCAATACCTCCATTTCCGTCTATCGGTTTTACAATTAAAGGAAATTCTAATTCACCTACATTTAAAGCATGTAAGACCCTACCAAAATCAATATAAGTTGGAACCGCGGGAAAATTATTTTCTTGTAAAAATTTAACGGTTTTGTATTTGTTATTACATAAATCAATCACCTTTTTATCTGAAACAATGACACAAATACCGTCCTTCTCGAACTCTTCCTTATATCGAGATAATAATATTAATTCCGAATCTATAAGGGGCAAAATCCCCTTTATTTTATATTTACGGCATAGGTGCTTAATACATGGAATATATTCCGGATGGTCAATCCTTGGAACAACTTCAAAAAAATCTGCATGATATAACGCAGGCGCAGTTGGGTCGAAGCCCACTGCTACGACAATACCTTCAATTTTATTAAGTTCCTCCTTAAAATAATTGATTAATTGCACCCTATTGCCAACGCTGCATATTAATATATTCATTTAATAAGCTCCTTTTAAAAAACAAAATGATTAATAATAATCTTGGATACCTAATTATAAATAACGAGAATAAATCTCCTCCATTTCGGTTAATACAGCAGGCAAGGTATAATCTTGGATTTTTCTCCGTCCTCTTTTCCCATAATTTACTCTTAATTGTTCATCTTCTATTAATGTGATAAAGCTTTTAATAAGACGCTCATGATCACCAAGATCAACTACCAAACCACACTGTCCATTGTCCACTAAATCTTTAGAACCTCTTATATTTGTCGTAATAATAGGTTTTGCACATGCCATCGCCTCCATTAAACATCGAGGAAGCCCTTCCTGTTTGGATACTAGTGTCACGATATCTGAAGATGCAATAATACTTGGAACATCACTCCTGTATCCAAGAAGATGGACGTTTCTCATCTCATTTTCCGTAATATAGGCCTTGATTTTAGCTGAATCGATACCACTTCCAATTAATACTAGGTTCGCAGCCGGACACCGTTCTACAATTGTCTCCCAATTTTCCAGCAAAAACATTTGATTTTTACGCGCACTCAGCTCTGCCACACAACTAATAACGACAGCATTAGTGTCTAAAGATAATTCTTCTTTTAAACATGTCTTTTTATTTATTGCTTCATGAAACTCATTTAAATCCACACCAACCCCATGAACATGAAACATATTTTGGTTTTCTTTGAAACCAAGTTTTTTACCTAGCGAGAAATCTTCACCATTCATAACAAGTAAACCATCCGTCCAGCGTTTCGCCATTTTTTCAGCAGGATAAAAAAGAAGCCAATTCTTTCTAGAGGCTCCTTTAAAAAAGTGAAATCCATGCGCCGTATAGAGAATTTTTCCTTGATTATGCTTTGAGGCAATATACCTCGTCAAAAATGACGCAGTCGGTGTATGAACATGTATTAAGTTATAATAGTGTACCTGGAATAATCCATTTAATTCCTTTAAAGCTTTTAGATTTTTTTTTGAAAATGGGAATCGTTCAAATTCTACATCATGGCAAATGACACCCATTTCATTCAGTTCGTCTTTCCGATTCATGGAATTACTCCCTGCTGCATGTACCTCATATCCTTTTTCTTGAAACATTTTCATAAAAGGCTTATGAAATGCTGCAAAATGGGCATAAACGGATGCTACAAACAATATTTTTTTCAAGTAGTGCACCTCCATTTAAACCATGCTATTCTTCACTATAAATATTGAACTGCCATATAAATATTTATACTATTGTGAATAATCATCCTATACTTCTTTTCAAAATAGATAACGCCTTTTCAGCTTGCGGCTGTTTTATCCTGTTATTCCTTCTTTTATTTGTTATTTCAGTGTAATTTATGAAATCAAGTGCTGTGTAGATACCTATCTTTAATTTTTCTTTTACTAACAGCAATACTTTTTGTTTACGATTACTAGCATACAATTTTATTATTCTTCTTACCGTTTTACTGCTATCTTTGTACTTTGTTAAATTCATCTTAGCGGGATCGCGATAAAATAACAGCGGTTCTTCAATAGTAACAAAGTTAGATGTTTTACATGATCTGCACCATAACTCCAAATCTTCAGCACGATCAAATTCATGTTTGTACTTATATTTTTTAAACCATTTAGTTCTGCCAGTAACAGTTGGATGAATGAACAGCCCTTTTTTTAAAATATTATCTAAACTGACACTTTTGAAAGAAGTCATTCTAATCCCGGTAATTCGATTTTTCTCATCAATGATATAAGCCGAACTTCCAGTTAAATCCACTTCTGTATCCCTTACAAGCAGAGAAATCTGTTTCTCTAATCTTTCAGGCACCATAATATCATCCGAATCCATTCTGACAAAAAATGGCGATTCACACATATCAATTAATTGATTTAAACGACTAATTAGTCCTCTATTCTCACCATCATCAAAGACAATCACCTTTTTAGATTCAAACTGTTTTGCAATTTCTAGTGATTGGTCAGTCGAGCCATCATTCATTAGGATAAGCAGCCAATCTTGAAAAGTTTGATTAATAACAGATTGAATGGCATTCCTTAAGGTAGTTTCATTATTATAGAAGGGTATGCCAATGGTAACAGTTGCCACATTACTCACCTCTAAATTGTTTTGTGCCTGTACTGGTAACTAATACACCTATAAAAAACCAAAACATTCTCGCATTGTTAAAAGAAATGGCTATGGATCCAATTAACAGAATGATAATGATGTCTCTTAAGGTAAGAGTCATTTCATTTTTTACCTTTTTATTTAAAGTTACTTTTAAAAGAATGAACGCTAAATAGAAGAAAAATATTGATGCGAAGAAAATTCCCCACTCGGAATAAAATTGCAAATACGTATTATGGGCAACATTATTAATACCTGAAACTTTTTCAGATACTTGAGAATACATCCCTACACCGACTCCAGCAATAGGAGATGATCTGATGATATCTATACCTGTTTGCCAAATAGGGAGTCTGGAAGATCCCCCATCATTAAAGGCTGTACTGAAATCTGAAATTAAAAGGCTAATTCGATGTAATTGTTCAAGCTTTCCAGAAAGCAAACTGGAAACTGTTTTTAATAAATGAAAGACCTCATTCAATACGTAAAGAATTAATACAGTAAAAAGGACAACTGAAGTTTTTATCTTACTCCATTTTGAATTAAATATTTGACCTAATAAAAACAGGAAAGTGTAGATTATTAGCGTTATAAAACCAGTTTTAGAACCTGATAAGATGGAACTTATTAATATCACTACATAGATGCTTAATTTAAGCTTTAATGATATTTTTGTATCTCTTAAAAAAAAAGGCAGTGCACTAATCTGAACAATTGCAAAGAAGTTTGGGTCATTCATAAAACCTTTATAACGTTCTCCTCCAAAAAAAAGCATTCCATTAAGGAATGGAATGCCTGATAAAGTAATTATTATTCCTACAATTCCAACGAATAGCGCAGCGTAGGAAAACCCTTTTACAGATAATCGAATTAACGTTTGACATGTTATATTATATCCGATTAAAAAATAGAGAAATGAAACGGCTAACTTAAAATAATCGGTTATTATTGGTTTGATATTTGGTGTAACCCCAAAATGATAAGGGGTGTAAAAGCTGGCAGTGGTCAGTAAAACGGCAGATAAAAGTAAAAAATAGATCATGTGATTGCTCGGAAGACTCATTCCATTAATTAACAGTAAAGACACCAGCAATAGGGCTAACATATCGCTTAAGGAAAAATTAATTCCGCCAATTACATTCGTTTGATTAAAAAATATCGAGATCAAAAGAACGAAATAGGAATAAAGAATTTTTGCAGTTTGCTCATGATTATAGACTCTTAAGGTATTTATCCTAGTTCAGCTCCTTCCACTCATTTCCACTATTGAATCACAAGTAAAAATTATCATTTTTGCAATAGGGTTACTAATTCCCTGTCGCCATTAGTAATTTAATTTAACCCCACTTTTTCTAGTTAAAACTAACTTAACCTTAATAAATAAGCTTTTACACAATTTCGGATATGCAATAATATTCCCAAAAATAATTACACATAAAGTCAAGAATCCAACAATTACTGCATCAAAAAACCATTCGTACAGATTTTTAGGATTAATATCGAAATACCATCGAATGGGTAGAACTGCAATTATTGCAAGAAAAAAATTAAGCATTATTTTATTAAAAGTGGGTTTTAAAGAAGCTTCTAGAAGTTTTCTCGACGCATAATAAATAAAATCAATTGTACGATAAGCAAAAGAACAAACCGCCCCTAATAGTACACCCTCTGTTCCAATAATCTGCACAAAAACTAGCGAGCCTGCTAAATTGATGCATGTTTCTGCAATTGCGCGACTCTTTGTTTCCTTGAAGTGACCAGCAGAATTGACAAGGGTGTTAGGCGGTATTCTAATATTATTTGCAACGCCAACAATAACAAACAAAATTGCTAAACTAGGCCTCATATATTCTGCATCATGGACTCCTTGAGTATATATTTTGATAAATGGAAGTATAAGTATAAAGGCAATCGTGTAAGCCCAAGCAATAATAGCATAATAAACGAATTCAAAAATTTGATATATCTCCAGTACTTTATGTTTTTCGCCCCTTGCCAGCAGGTCTCCTATACCTGCAAACATTGCCCCAGAAAAAGAAGTAAGCAGCATTGTGACTCCTGCAAAGACCATGTTATATGTCGTATATACACTGACCTCCTTCAACCCCAAAAAGACTGCAATAATAATGACGGGACTATTAAATACAATAACTCCTGCTATTTGATGAATCAGGACATCCCAACGTTGATCTAATTTAAAAGTATGGATTTTTTCATTAAAGTTAACATGGGAATAATTTCTTTTGACATACCTTATCAACAGTACTGATCTTGACACAAATAGAATAGTAGCGATTCCATTGACTAAAAGTAAATTCCATCCCCACTTAATAAGAATGACATAAGAAATGGCGTTGATAATTAATCCAATTATTTGGATATTGGTTATTACGTAACCCCTTTGATCGGCTGTGAGCAATACACGATATTTACCAAGAATAAAAAAATCTATAAAACCACTAAACCCAAGAATAATTACCAAGAAAAATGAAGTATAATAGCTAATCTCCTCATCAGCTATAAAAGGGTAAATGATGGCTAACAATGCAATGAGACAGGAAAATATATAACCCGTCCGCATGTAAAGTATTTTAGTGGCAGAAAGTATTCCATTAGCAGCAGCCTTATCATCCGCTGCAATTGGTTTTAATAAAGCCGTTATGGATGCAAGGCCAATTCCAGCTTCAACTATATTTAAAAAACTAAGAAATTGTCTAATCGATAGAATTAAGCCGTTAACCGCGGACCCAAAAGCAGTAATGAATAACCTCGGAAGGATTAATCCTATTAAGACATTAATCATTTGAAAGGTAAGGTTTGAAATTAAAATATAAAATGCCTTTTTCGTTCGCATGAAAAGGTATGCCACCTTTTATCATTAATTATAGGACCTAAAAGATACCAAGGATTTTTTTCCTTATTGGAGTTGGTTCTTCTTTGTAAATATAATGCCCAAGCATGAGAAATTCAGCATTTTCTTTGAAATAAAATGTCCGCTGGATACCGTATTTATTAGTGATTGTTTCATATGCTTCTTGAAGAGTGAATCCTCTTGAACTAGTATTATGAGCATCCGATGCGATAAAATGGGCCAAATTATTCTCAATGATTCTTTCTGAAAAGGATTTTACCTTTTTACCGAAATGACCGATTATACTTCCAGATGTAAGCTGCGTCAGGGCTCCTTCTTGAACTAATTCAAATAATAGATTGGTATTTTCAAAAAGGCCCTTATTTCGCTCCGGATGAACGATAATCGGGGTGATTCCTTTCAGTAAAAGCTCATAAACAGTATCCAGTGTAAAGGTTGGAGTTTCCCCTGAAGGCAATTCTAGTAACAAGTATTTTCCTTTATTGTCAAGAGTCAGGATTTCATCCCTTTCAAGTGAAAGGAACCAATCACGATGTATTCTTAATTCTTGACCGGAGTGGACGATTAGGGGAAGATCCTCTCTCTGCAAATACAGATTTAACTCATGGACCCGATCCATAATAACACTCTTTGGATTTTCGTATCGCCCATTCAAATGGTGAGGGGTGGCAAATAGATGGGTAATTCCTGCTGAGATGGCTGTATTAACCATTTCTAAACTTTCCATAAGATATTGGGGGCCGTCATCAATTAATGGAATAACATGACAATGGATATCAATCATATCTATTAGCCCCTTTTAACCATAGTGCCCATAATAATCTCGGTTTTTCTTTGCCACTCCATTTACTACTACACCAATCATCATTGAGTTTGCTTTTTCAAGAAAATCCTTTGCTTTCATTGCCCGGTCTTTTTTAGTTTTCCCACTGGCCACGACCATCACAACTCCGTCACATTTACTTGCGATAATTTGCGAATCAGTAACTACAAGTATTGGTGGTGTATCAAAAATAACATAATCATACGCAGGTTTTAGTTCTTCCATAACAAGTTCCATAGCCTTTGAATCTAATAGTTCCGATGGATTAGGTGGTATGGGTCCACAGGGCAAAATATCCAAATTTGATATATACGTCCTAAATATTGCCTGGTCTAAGGTAATGTCCTTTGTAAGAACACTTGTTAACCCGTCTATGTTACTAATATTAAATGCATAATGTATAGAAGGTTTTCTTAAATCTGTATCAACAAGTAATACTCGTTTACCTTGCTGCGAGAGAATTATGGCTAGATTGGCGGATGTAGTTGATTTCCCGTCTGAAGGTTCGGGTGAAGTAACAACAATGGTTCTGATGTCTTTATCAACAGAAGAAAAGTGTAAATTATTTCTTATAAGCCGATATTGTTCAGCTAACGGTGAGTTGGAATTAAAATGTGTAAGCAAATTTACATTTTTTTTATTTTTCGATCGACGAGGCAACCTTTTCACTCCTCAATGTTTTTGTTTTGGGGTTTCTACTCTTATTCTTATGCTTTTTTGGTATTTTTTGAACAGAACCGAGTACCGGTAGTCCAAGGAATGCAGCAACATCCTCATCCGCTTTCAATGTACTATCCAAGAAATCAATAAGAAGAGCAATTCCAACCCCAAACATCGCCCCAATTACAATTGAAATCGCCAGATTAAAAAACGGTTTTGGTTTAACAGGAATGGGATTCTGTTTTAATTCAGCCTTGGCAATAATACTTACATTATCAACATTCATAATATTTTTAATTTCCTCTTGAAACGTTTCAGATACTGTATTAGCTATTACTACTGCCCTACCGGCATCATGATCTTCAACTACCAATGAAAACACTTGTGAATTTTCTTGACTCGTCACTTTAATATTTTGATTTAATTCCTCCCAGCCTTGTGTCAGTTCAAGCTTGGCGATGACTTTTTCCAATATTACTGGACTTTTTAGGATGACGCTGTACGTATTAATCAAATCTACATTGCTTTGTAATAACGTATAGTCAATCTTATTTTCTGTATTTTTTTGATTTACTAGGATTTGGGTGGATGCTTGGTATACAGGCTTCAATATAAAATAAGAAACGGCACTGCTGGTCAACACTGCGATTATTATGAATAAAACGATGAACTTCCACCGTTTCTTTATGGTTTTAAAAAGATCAAATAAACCCACAGTTTCTTCCATATTGCCCTCCATGATTTTAGTTCTCCACATCACTTTATGACTAACCTTATAATGTTTACGGTTGCCGGAGCTCTATCGGGTTTTTTCGGCTGCCTATTTTTCTATCTGCTAAACGTTTTTTTAATACATTTAATCACTCTCGTTTGTTCCTCACATGTCATATTTGAACCTGATGGTAAACAAACCCCTGTTTCAAAAAGTTCTTCTGAAACATTCTCGTTTGCTTTATGTGGATAATAATTGAACTTCGTAAAAAGCGGCTGCATGTGAAGCGGTTTCCAAACCGGCCTGGCATCAATATTCTCAGACTCAAATGTCGTAAGTAATCTGCTTATTGAACCCTCTGTTTCTTCCCTATTTATTGTTAAGGCCGTAAGCCATCGTGTTGAGAAAGTTGTATCCAATTCTGGCATAAAGGAAACAAAGGGCAAATGAGACAATTCTTGTTGATAAACTTCAAAGATAGTTCTTCTTTGATTGATTCTTTCATCCAATACCTCTAACTGACTTCTTCCTATCCCCGCCAGAATATTACTCATTCGATAGTTAAATCCAAGTTCGCTGTGTTGATAATGCAGAGCAGGGTCTTTTGCTTGTGTAGCTAAAAAACGAGCTTTACTTAGGGCATTGGTATTATTGGAAATAAGCATCCCCCCGCCAGATGTCGTAATAATTTTATTTCCATTAAAAGAATAAATTCCAAAATCACCAAAGGTCCCGCTCGCTTTTCCTTTATATCTTGCTCCAAGGGATTCCGCTGCATCTTCTACAATAGGAACATTGTATTTTTGACAAATAGAAACAAGCACATCCATCCTGGCAGACTGGCCATATAGATTTACAATAATCACAGCTTTTGGAAGTTTGGTTGCTGCAGCATCCTCAAAAGCTTTCTCAAGCGCCAATGGCGACATGTTCCAAGTATCTCGTTCTGAATCAATAAAAACGGGTTTTGCACCTTGATAAAGAATCGGATTGGCACTCGCAACAAAAGTTAGACTAGAGCAAAAAACGGTATCCCCTTGTTGTACATCCAATAAAGAAAGTGCTAAATGAATCGCAGCGGTTCCTGAACTCACGGCAACAGCACCATTCACACCAACATAGCTTGCGATTTCCTTTTCAAATGCATCTACATTCGGTCCTAATGGTGCAATCCAATTCGATTCGAACGCTTCATTAATATATTTCATTTCCGTTCCGCACATATGAGGGGGAGAAAGAAGAATTCTACTTTCCTTTGCTGTATATAACAAGCCCTGTACCTCCATTTTTTTCAGAGTAATTAATAAGAATATTTCTTTAAATACTTTTAGCCCACTCTAAATAGAAATGGACAGGATGGGCTTTGGAGCCGTATTGTTATTTGCAATCATTAATAGCCTTTCTCTAAGTGTGTTTCTATCAAGGCTTTCAAAAGTAGCTATAACTTCTTCAATTTCTCGTATATATAGCTCAGAAGTTTTGCCAATATAAATTTTTGGGTAGATCTGTTCCTCATGAACCTCATCTTCTTTTAATAATTCTTCAAATAGCTTCTCACCCGGTCGTATTCCTGTATATTTTATTCCAATCTCCTCAACAGAACTTCCCGATAATTTGATTAGATTTTTTGCCAGGTCGACTATTTTCACGGGTTCCCCCATATCTAGAACAAATATTTCTCCGCCCTTGGCAAGTGCCCCTGCTTGAATGACAAGACCTGAAGCTTCAGGAATCGTCATAAAGTAGCGAACCATCTCAGGATGTGTAATGGTAACCGGTCCCCCATTCTCTATTTGTCTTTTAAATAATGGAATAACACTCCCACTGCTTCCTAAGACGTTGCCAAACCGAACAGCCACAAATTTTGTATTGCTTCCTCTATTCCTTGATTGAATGACCATTTCTGCCATTCTTTTTGATGCACCCATAACGCTTGTTGGATTAACCGCTTTATCAGTTGAGATCATGACAAATGTTTTTACTCCGTTCCAGCTTGCAGCATTCGCCACATTCATCGTACCAATTACATTATTTTTAACAGCTTCTTCAGGGTTGCGTTCCATCAAGGGTACATGTTTATGTGCAGCAGCATGATAAACCACATCCGGTTTATGAATTCTCATCACAGATTCCATTTTTGCAGCATCCTGTAAATCAGCAATTTCTGTAACAATTTCAATAGCTGAATCCCCATAGCGTTCCTTTAGCTCTAACTCAATTGAATAAATACTATTTTCACCATGCCCTAATAGAACCAATTTTTTCGGATAAAAATGGGCAACCTGCCGGCAAATTTCCGAGCCAATAGATCCCCCGGCTCCAGTCACTAAGACATTTTTCTTCGCAATGTATTTTGATATCGATGCAATATCCAGATTAATTGGTTCCCTTCCTAAAAGATCCTCCACCTGAACATCACGGAATTGGCTGACAGATACCTTACCTGTAACCAAATCTTCCAGCATCGGCAGTATTTGCGTTTTCACAGAAGTTTTTGCACATTCCTGAAAGATAATATTTAGCTCCTTCCTGCTTAATGATGGAATGGCAATGACAATATTTTCTACGTCAAAATTTTTAACAACCTTTTCAATAGAACTTACCCCGCTAATAACTGGGAGACCGAAAATATCTAATTTCTGCTTATGAATATCATCATCAATAAACCCTACAGGAAAAAGGTCAGCTCGATGATTTTTTAACAACTGTCTGGCGACCATTGTTCCTGCTGATCCGGCACCGACAATAAGTGTTCGTTTTTTATTTTTGTTATTGTTCATAAAGGTATCACGGTAAACCCGCCAACAAAATCGTGAGCCACCTATTAGCAGGATATTAAGTGACCACGTCACAACTAGGAGCCTAAAATGAATTTCATCGATGAACATCCGTTGCATAATGGCAGCCACGATCATTGAAGAGGTAACAATCTTAACAATAATTAATAGTTCTCCGATACTGGCAAATTCCCAGGTCTTCTTATTTAGCTTAAAGATTACGGAAAAAATATGGTGGCTAATCAAAATGGTCCATGTGGTTACAATCATCGGAATAACATAGACAGTAGCATGAACTAGGAATCTGCTTAAAAAAATGGCAGTTAGAACTATACACGAATCCACTAAAAAAAATAGAGAAAACCTTTGTAGATAGGTCATTTTCTCGCCCCTTTTTTATTACTGTTATTGATTAAAAGCTTTGATGATAGTGACTTTTTAAAGTCACTATCATCAAAACCTTTAATATTGGGGCATCTAACCCCACCTCACATCATACTTTCGACGACAAGCGTCTAAGGTAATTGCAACCCACAGTATGACCGAGTGCCTTCATTGATAAAGGTTAGAAGGCATCACCACTTAAAATGGAACGATTTTGTACTTATTAAAGAACAATGAAAGCAAAAAAATTCCACTCTAAAGCACTTTTGCCTTCGTTTTTTATAAATACCCTTCGCCTTTCTATTAATTGGTTACATTAATAATAATTCTTTATATAGAACAAGTCAATCCATTTTTTTATTCATTTTAATTAGTAAGCACTAAATACTGCACAAAGATGCGCTTATGAACTGTAAATTAAAGTAAAATATCATGTGTGATTTTTATTTAAATAAATATTTTTTATACATTTCTGCTCCCACATTAAATTTGTTCTTTAAAAAGAACTAATTATGATTTATAATTACATTAATGTGAATATTTTTTTGCTTTTTAATTTGAAAGCGACTAAAAAACCTCTTCATACTGCGTATCATTTATTAAGATACCGATCAGCCTCTTTGTCCTCCATGGAAACTTTACAATCCTTTATACATATAAAATTAATTTGTTAATAAGGAGAAGCCTATGATTGGAAACCGAATTAAAAAACTACGGGAACAAAAGGGATATTCCCTTACGGAATTAGCTGAACTTGCCAATGTCTCTAAATCCTATTTGAGCAATATTGAGCGCAGTCTTAATCAAAACCCTTCTATTCACTTTTTAATGAAAATGGCGAAACCTTTAGATGTTTCAATTGAATATTTACTTACCGGAAACGACGAAGTAGAAGATCAATTGAACAATAATGGGAAAGAGCTTTTGGATAATGAATGGAAGCGAATAATTGAAAAAGCTATTAATGATGGAATGAATAAAGAGGATTTTAGAGAATATATCAACTTTATTAAATTTAAAAACTGGGAAAAAAATAATAAGAAAAATGAAAACTAATTGACACTATGACTTCTTTGTAGTAAGTTTTATAAATAATCTAAATATTGATTTCTTATCAAGAGAGGTTGAGGGAATGGCCCTGCGACGCCTCAGCAACCTTCAATGGTTCCGATCATTGAAAAGGTGCTAAATCCTGCAAATTAGCTGCTAATTTGCAAGATAAGAAGAATGACACTTTGGTCGTGCTTACAAAAGTCTTCTTCTTATAGAAGACTTTTTTTATTTATCTAAAGGCTTTAGCACCCTGTAGCAATAAAGTTACGCCAAGAAAACAAATACTTTTCCCATTAACTAAACAAGGAGTGTGCATCATGTACAAAATTGAAACGAAACTTGCCCAAATTGGAAATCGCAGTGAAACGGCAACAGGAACGATCAATCCGCCTGTTTATTTTTCAACAGCTTATCGACACAATGGAATTGGGCAATCAACGGGATTTGATTATTCACGAACCGGGAACCCCACACGCCAGCTTCTTGAACAAACGATTGCTGATTTGGAATGCGGTGACCAAGGATTTGCCTGCAGCTCAGGGATGGCAGCCATTTTCACGATCCTATCTTTATTTCAGGCTGGTGATGAATGGCTGGTGAGTGAGGATTTATATGGCGGAACGTACCGTTTATTAGAACAAGGCTATAAAAAATGGGGATTAAAGTGTCACTATGTCAACACATGTAATCCGAAAGAAATTGAAGATAAGATTACTCCTCAAACGAAGGCAATCTTTCTTGAAACTCCTACAAATCCCCTTATGCAGGAATCGGATATTGCCACTATTTCCGCCATTGCCAAGGAACACGGCATATTACTGATCGTTGACAATACCTTTTATACTCCACTTTTACAGCAGCCAATTGCACTTGGAGCCGATATTGTCATTCACAGTGCGACGAAATACTTAGGCGGCCATAATGACGTACTTGCCGGCCTTATTGTTGCAAAAGGTAAGGAACTTTGTGATTCCTTAGCGCTTTATCATAATGGTGCGGGTGCAGTGCTGAGCCCATTTGATTCTTGGTTATTAATGCGCGGAATGAAGACCTTGTCACTTCGAATGAACCAACATGAGAAAAATGCGGAACAAATCGTGGAATATCTATTCCATCATGAAGCTGTGACAGATGTCCTTTATCCTGGCAGGGGCGGAATGGTGTCCTTTCGATTAAAAGAAGAATCATGGATTAATCCATTTTTACAAGGCTTACAGCTAATTACCTTTGCGGAGAGCCTTGGCGGTACCGAGAGCTTTATTACCTATCCGGCAACACAGACACATGCCGATATCCCAGAAGAAAAAAGGATTCAAGCCGGTGTGTGTAATCGTTTATTGCGCTTTTCCGTTGGAATTGAAAACGCAGAGGATTTAATTTTTGATCTAGAGGGTGCATTTGCTCATATCAGTGAAGGAGTGATTATCTAATGGAATGCGAAGAATATTGTTTTGAAACAAGGCTTCTTCATAATCGCCATAAAATCGATGCGGCAACCGGTGCTGTAAGTGTGCCAATCCAGCATGCGTCCACCTTTCATCAATTTGATGTGGACAGTTTTGGCAAATACGATTACGCACGCAGTTTAAATCCGACAAGGGAAGCACTTGAGGATGTAATTGCAGAATTAGAGGGCGGCGTTAAGGGATACGCCTTTTCATCAGGAATGGCCGCTATTTCTACCGCATTTCTTTTGCTCTCCAAAGGGGATCATGTTGTCATCACCGAGGACGTGTATGGCGGTACGTATCGTATGGTCACGGAAGTCCTTTCCCGATTTGGAATTGAACATACCTTTGTCGATATGACAGACCTTGATCAGGTTAAACTGGCGATTAAGCCGAATACGAAAGCATTTTATGTGGAAACACCATCTAATCCTTTATTGAAAGTAACTGATATACAAGCAATCAGCCACTTGGCGAAGGAGAAACATGCTCTTACCTTTGTCGACAATACCTTTCTAACTCCTGCATTGCAGAAGCCATTAACACTTGGTGCCGATGTCGTGCTCCATAGTGCGACCAAATTTTTATCCGGCCACAGTGATGTGGTGGCAGGACTTGCAGTCGTAAAGGATGAAAGCTTAGCAGGAAGGCTTGCCTTTTTACAAAATTCATTTGGCGCGGTTCTTGGCGTTCAAGATGCTTGGCTTGTTCTAAGGGGGCTAAAAACCCTTCATGTCCGACTTGAACAATCGCAAAAATCAGCATTAAAGATTGCTAGATTTTTAGAAAAACAGCCGCTGGTTGAAAAAGTTTACTACCCTGCTCTTATAGATCACCCGCAGCATGGTTTGCAGGAAGCTCAAGCAAATGGTCCAGGTGCGGTGTTATCCTTTGAATTGGCTGATGAAGCAGCCGTTCGTTCGTTTGTTTCAAGTGTAAAAATCCCGGTATTTGCGGTCAGCCTTGGTGCAGTCGAATCGATTTTATCCTATCCGGCAAAAATGTCGCATGCCGCCATGCCTCAGTTGGAAAGAGAAAAGCGCGGCATCAAAAATAGCTTGCTTCGCTTATCGGTTGGTCTTGAAAACCCGGAAGATCTGATTAAGGATTTTTCCAAGGCACTAGAATCTGTATGTAATAAACAATTGGTGGTACAACAAGGAGAATCGTAATGAGCTTTCTAGAAAAGTTAACTAATCAAATCCTAATTGCTGATGGCGCCATGGGCACTCTCCTTTATTCGTATGGAACGGATTGCTGTTTTGAGGAACTGAATCTTTCCCAGCCAGATCAAATCCAACAAATTCATAAAGCCTATATTGATGCAGGTGCAGACGTCATTCAAACAAACACGTATGCCGGGAATTATTTAAAGCTGCAGCGTTATGGTCTCGAAGACTCAGTAAAAGAAATAAACAGCGCAGCTGTAAGAAATGCCAAAAAAGCAGCCCAAAATAATGCGTACGTACTTGGAACAATTGGCGGTAATCGAGGCGTTAAGCCTGACTCTGTTTCAATTGAGGAGTTAAAGCGCAGCTTCCGTGAACAATTATATTGTATACTCCTTGAAGGGGTTGATGGCTTATTGCTGGAAACCTTTTACGACTTAGAAGAGCTGGAAACGGTTCTTACAATTGCGAGGAAGGAAACGAAACTGCCCATTATTGCACAAGTTTCCCTGCAAGAGCCAGGAGTTTTGCAAAATCAAATGTCAGTTAATCAGGCATTAACGAGACTAGAAGGCCTTGGAGCAGATGTGATTGGACTCAATTGCCGGCTTGGTCCGCACCATATGCTGCTTACACTTGAGCAAATTGAACTTCCGAAGCATGCATTTCTCTCAGCCTATCCCAACGCCAGTCTGCCAACCTATACAGATGGGAAGTTTCATTATGAAGGCGATGCAGAATATTTTCAAAAATCTGCCCGTTCCTTCCGTAATCAAGGGGTCCGCCTTATCGGCGGCTGCTGTGGGACAACGCCGGCCCACATTAAGGCGTTTGCTGCTGAACTAAAGAATAGTGTTCCCGTTACTGAAAAAGTTGTAAAATTGAAACCAAAGAAGACTGTGGTTGAACCTTCTGCTGTCACAAGGGAGTTCGCTCCCCTACAGGAAATCGTGAAAGAAAGACCGTCGGTGATTGTAGAATTAGATCCTCCTCGGAAGCTGAATACAACGAAGTTTTTCGAAGGAGCTAAGGCATTGAAAGCAGCAGGAATTGATTCCATCACATTGGCAGATAATTCACTTGCGACAGTACGGATTTCCAATGAGTCCCTCGGTTATTTGGTGAAAGAGAAACTGGATCTTAGGCCATTGATTCATATTTCCTGCCGCGACCGCAATATTATCGGCTTGCAGTCCCATTTAATGGGTCTGCACACACTTGGGTTAAATGACGTTCTTGCCATCACTGGTGATCCGGCACGAGTCGGTGATTTTCCAGGTGCATCATCCGTCTATGATGTGTCCTCATTTGAATTGATCCAAATGATTAAGCAGTTAAATTCAGGTCTTTCTTTTTCCGGAAAAGACTTAGGGCAAAAAACTGCATTCAGTATTGCCGCTGCCTTTAACCCGAATGTTCGCTCACTGGAAAAAGCGGTAAAGCGGCTTGAGAAAAAAATTCACTATGGTGCTGATTACTTTATCTCCCAGCCTGTTTTTTCAGAGGAAAAACTGCTGGAAATCTATGAAAATACGAAACATCTTAAAGCGCCGATCTATATTGGCTTAATGCCGCTGACCAGCAGTAAAAATGCTGAGTTCCTTCATAATGAGGTTCCAGGTATAAAAATCTCCGATTCGATACGGGAGCGAATGGCGGGCTTGAATGATAACCCACTTCAGGCCGCTAAAGAGGGAATTGTCATTACTAAGTCACTTATTGATGCTGCACTAGATTTATTTAACGGGATATATTTAATTACACCATTTTTACGCTATGAATTAACTGTTGAACTGGCCCATTATGCAAGAAAGCGTGCCAGTGAATTGAGGGGGAACAGCTATGCCGAAAACATCATTTATTGAGCAATTAAAAAACCGGATCCTCGTCATGGACGGGGCAATGGGAACGATGCTGCAACGGGCAGAGCTTACGCCTGAAGATTTTGGCGGCGAACAGTTTGATGGCTGCAACGAACACCTGAATTTAACCGCTCCTTCCGTGATTGCCGACATTCACCGGGAATATTTAGAGGCCGGCGCCGATATTATCGAAACGAATACGTTCGGGGCGACAAGTATTGTCCTCGATGAATATGAGTTAGGATTTAAAGCCTATGAACTTAATAAAATTGCCGCAATGATTGCGGTCAGAGAAGTAATGAAGGCTTCTACCGATGAGTGGCCCCGCTATGTGGCAGGATCGATGGGGCCGACAACGAAAACTTTAAGTGTCACCGGTGGAACCACCTTTGACGCCCTTTCAGCATCCTACGAAGAACAAGCGATTGGTTTGATTGACGGCGGAGTTGATTTGCTCCTGCTTGAAACGAGTCAAGATATGCTAAATGTAAAAGCAGGCTATGTCGGAATTCAAAATGCTTTTGAAAAAACAGGCAAAACGCTGCCCCTGTTTATTTCGGGAACAATCGAGCCAATGGGGACAACACTTGCGGGGCAAACAATTGAATCGTTTTATATCTCTGTTGAGCATATGAACCCTGTGGCCGTCGGTCTGAACTGTGCAACAGGTCCAGAATTTATGCAGGACCATGTCCGTTCGCTTGCAGGGCTCGCAGCCACTGCCGTTAGCTGTTATCCGAATGCCGGCCTGCCAGATGAAGAAGGACACTATCATGAAACACCAGAAACACTGGCAAAAAAGCTTTCTGATTTTGCCGCCCATGGCTGGTTGAATATTGTTGGCGGCTGCTGTGGTACAACACCTGAACATATTAAGGCCATTTCGGAGGCGATGAAAGAATTTAAGCCGCGGAAAGTTCAGCAATCCACTGTTCATATGGTTTCTGGTATTGAACCGTTCATATATGACGACCCGACTTTAAGACCTATAATGGTTGGGGAACGAACGAATGTCATTGGATCAAGGAAATTCAAACGGTTAATCACCGAAGGGAAATTTGAAGAGGCCTCTGAAATTGCTCGTGCCCAGGTAAAGGGCGGCGCACACGTGATTGATCTTTGCCTTGCAGATCCTGACCGCGAAGAGCTTGTGGATATGGAAAATTTCATTAAAGAAGTTGTTAAGAAAATCAAGGTCCCCCTTGTGATTGATTCAACAGATGAAAAAGTTATTGAAAGGGCACTGAAATATTCGCAAGGAAAGGCGATTATTAATTCTATCAATCTCGAAGATGGTGAAGAACGGTTTCATGCGGTTGTGCCATTGATTCACCGCTATGGTGCAGCTGTTGTCGTTGGCACCATTGATGAGGAAGGTATGGGGGTTACCGCCGAGCGGAAACTGGCAATTGCCAAACGCTCTCATGACCTGCTAGTCAATAAATATAAGCTTAAACCACAGGATTTAATTTTTGACCCCTTAGTTTTTCCAGTCGGTACCGGCGATGAACAATATATTGGTTCCGCAAAAGCAACCGTTGAAGGAATTAGGTTAATCAAGGAGCAGCTTCCGGGGGTACAAACGATTCTTGGAATTAGTAATGTATCATTCGGGTTGCCGCCAGTTGGAAGAGAAATTTTGAATTCTGTGTTTCTTTATCATTGTACACAAGCAGGTCTTGATTATGCGATTGTCAATACCGAGAAATTAGAGCGGTTTGCGTCGATTTCCCGGGAAGAGGTTCTATTAGCGGAGTCCCTGCTTTTTGATACAACTGATGAGACACTTGCGACCTTTACTGAATTTTATCGCGGTAAAAAGAAAGAGTCGAAGACTACCGTTCCAAATATGAGCTTAGGTGAGCGGCTTGCCTATTTTGTGGTGGAGGGTACAAAAGAAGGCTTGCTGCCTGATTTAGATCTTGCCCTTGAAACCTACCCTGCCCCGCTTGATATTATTAACGGGCCGCTTATGGATGGAATGAAGGAAGTTGGCCGTCTATTCAATGACAATCAATTAATTGTCGCGGAAGTACTTCAAAGTGCGGAAGTAATGAAAGCAGCCGTATCACATTTAGAACCCCATATGGAAAAAGGGGATGTATCCGCATCAAAAGGAAAGGTCATTTTAGCAACAGTAAAAGGCGATGTACATGATATTGGGAAAAACTTAGTCGAAATCATCCTAAGCAATAATGGCTATCAGGTCCATGATCTCGGGATTAAGGTAACACCTACCGAATTAGTTCAAGCCATTCGTGAGGAAAAACCCGACATGGTCGGCCTATCTGGCTTACTAGTGAAATCTGCGCAGCAGATGGTCTTAACTGCTCAGGATATGAAGGAAGCAGGTATATCTCTGCCGATCTTGGTGGGCGGAGCTGCACTTTCCAGGAAATTTACCGATACAAAAATTGCGAAGGAATACAACGGGCTTGTCCTTTATGCAAAGGATGCGATGACAGGCTTATCACTTGCCAATCAGCTTCAGTCCCCTGAGGAGCATGAAAAGCTGCTTGCTGATCGAGCGGAAAAACTGGCAGCAATCGACCTTCCAAGGGAATTGCCAAGCCGGTCGAGCGGGTCTGTTGCAGTAAAAGTGAAGCCTGCTGTTTCCACAGAGGTGCCCGTCCTTACGCCACTGGACACGAAAAGGCATGTTTTGAAATCCTATTCCCTTTCACATATTGAGCCTTATATTAATATGCAAATGCTACTGGGTCACCATCTTGGTGTGAAGGGCAAAATTTCAAATTTGCTTGCTGAGCGGGACGAAAAGGCAATAAAAGTAAAAGATGTCGTTGACCAATTGTTAGCGGATGCCAGTGCGAATCATTGGATTACTCCGGCGGCTGCTTATCAGTTTTTCCCGGCACAATCGGATGGGAACAAGGTTTATATCTATGACCCGGATAATCCGGATCATATTATTGAAACATTTGATTTTCCACGACAAGAGTCCGCACCCTATCTTTGTTTAGCTGACTTTTTAAAGTCGGTGGATAGCGGTGTTAAAGATTATGTTGGCTTTTTCACCGTTACAGCGGGTAGAGGAATTCGCGAAAAAGCCGATCAATTGAAGGCTGAGGGTCGTTTTCTTGAATGTCATGCTCTTCAGTCTCTTGCATTGGAGACCGCGGAAGGATTTGCCGAGTTGATTCACCGACAGATGCGTGACCGCTGGGGATTCCCTGACCCGCTTGATTTTTCGATGCAGGATCGTTTTGCCGCTCATTATCAAGGACAGCGTTTTTCGTTTGGCTATCCGGCCTGTCCTGATTTAGAGGACCAAAAGAAACTTTTCAAGCTAATTCAACCGGAGGAAATTGGGATTCAATTAACAGAGGGTTGTATGATGGAGCCGGAGGCATCTGTTTCTGCAATGGTGTTTGCTCATCCGGAAGCAAGGTATTTTAATGTTCTGAGATAAGGTTAAATCCGCGGAATTGTTTATGCATTCCGCGGATTTTTCTATTTTTCCCACAAGAAAGTCTTCTATTTCACTATTTGTGAAGTTTCCTTGACATTTTTCACTATATCCATTATAGTTACCTAGGTAACTATTTATAAAAATTGGAGTGCATTATGAAAAGCCACGAATTATTCCATACTCTTCATCAGCTTTCACGCCAGCTTACCAACAAACTCAATGAGGCCTTAAAACCATTGGGACTATACAGTGCCCAGTGGGCCGTCATCTTTGTTCTCAAAAAAAGAGGGTCGCTTACCCAAAAAGAACTTTGTGATTATTTATTTGTTGAGGCTCCGCCAATGACCCGAAACATTCAACGCCTCGTTAAACAAGGATATGTGAAACAGGTCCCGGGTAAAGACAAACGGGAAAAACATGTTCAATTAACAGATGAGGCATTAAAGGAATACCCAAGGTGGGAGAATGTCGTAAATGAAGTGAATCAAGGGTTGCTGCAGCACTTTCCAAAGGCGTCACAAGAAGAACTTCTTAAACTGCAAAATTGCTGGTTACAGCAAATTTTATAACAGAGGTGCATTGCATGAACAAATCAAAACTATGGACAAAAGATTTTATCAGTGTTTCCTTAAGTAACTTTTTTCTATTTTTAACTTTTTATATCCTGCTTGTGACACTGCCATCCTACGCAATGGATAAATTGCATAGCAGTTCTTCAGTAGCGGGCCTCATGACAACGGTATTTTTGCTTTCTGCCATCGTTTCACGACCGCTTGCCGGGCAATGGCTTGAAAGTAAAGGCCATAAAAAAGTATTATTAACGGCTCTTTTTCTATTTGCCGGCGCCTCACTCTTATACCTTTTCCCAAAAACAACCACAGGTTTTCTGATAGTTCGCCTGCTGCATGGAATCGGCTTTGGTATGGCGACGACGGCTGTTGGTACAATCGTAGCTGATATCATTCCAGCCTCACGCAGAGGTGAAGGAATGGGATATTTTGTTATGTCAACAAATATGGCAATGGTAATAGGGCCATTTGTTGGATTGTTTGCCATCCAACAGTGGGGATCCCAAATATTATTTATCCTTAGTGTTATTGTTGCAATTGGTTCTTTAATTACCGGCATGAGTGTTAAGGTTACGAAAACAGAACAGCCTAATGAGATAAAGATTTCTTCATCTTTTTCATTCAGGAACCTTTTCGAAGCTTCTGCCGTTCCCATCGCAATTGTAGGAAGCTTCATGGCAATCGTTTATTCTGCTCTGCTTTCATTTGTGTCGATATATGCAAATGAAATTCACTTGGCAAACGTTGCGAGTCTTTTCTTTGTGGTCTATGCCATTGTTTTATTAATCTCAAGACCATTTACAGGAAAATGGCTCGATCAATATGGACCAAATGTGATCAGCTTTCCATGTATTGCTCTTTTTGCCATTGGGGTGTTTGTTTTAAGCCAAAGCAATGGGGCATTCACATTCCTCCTTTCAGCAGGAATGATTGGCTTGGGATGGGGAACTCTTTTTCCAACCTTTCAAACCATTGCCATTCAAGATGCTGAACCTCGAAAAAGAGGGCTGGCAACAGCCACTTTTTTATCTATCTATGATACGGGTATTGCACTAGGTTCTTTCATTGTCGGAATAATTGCGGTAAATATGGATTATAGCACTTTATATTTCTTTTGTTCCTTCTATATTTTAGTTGGGGCAGTACTTTATTACTTCCTTCATACGAAAAAGCAAAATGCATCAGTAATAGAAGAAAAGCAGCAGCAAGCAAAAATACAAGAGATATAAAAAAATTTAATAAACAAACTCCTCCATATGTTATATAATGGAATGACACCGAATGGAGGAGTGATTTATATGGCAAAATCCAAAGCCAAGAAATTAAGAGATAAACTTGTGCGCGAAGGAAACATGAATCCGGAAGCAAAGCGAAGTGAGTTTGTTTTCACAGACATGTGCACAAGAAGGACCAAGACGAAAAAAGATCATTTATATCAGTTTAAACACAAGAACCATCAATCCAAGGACGGAAGTGATGGTTCTTTTTATTTTGCAGCTCACTTGATTTTATTAGTTTAGTATTCCCAAAATTTCGAATCGAGCAGTTCATTTTACATACAACTTTTGTTAAGCTACGATGATATTGTTAATAACATATGAAATATGGAGGGATTCGAGATGTTTGATGTTGTAGTTATTGGAGCTGGTCCTACTGGTGCAAGCGCTGCCTTATTTACGGCGAAAGCGGGAAAGAAAACATTGGTAATTGATAACGACAAGAGCGTTACCAAAAGGGCCTGGATTGAAAATCATTACGGTGTATTAGAAATCAGCGGTCCTGACCTTATTGAAAATGGGAAAAAGCAAGCAAGTAAATTTGGTGCCGAAATGGTTCAAGCCACTGTTACAAATGTTAGCAAAACAGATACTGGAATTAAGGTTGAAACCGATCAATCCGAATATGAAGCAAAGCACGTCATTTTGGCAACTGGAATGATGGCTGATTTAGCTCAAAAAATCGGCCTAACAACCAAGCCAGGCACAGAACCACGTATTAAAACCATCCTTGATGTCGATGCAGCAGGAAAAACGAATATTGAAGGAATTTGGGCAGCAGGAACCATCGCTGGAGTAAGTATGCACACAATCATCACGGCCGGGGACGGTGCCAAAGCAGCCATCAATGTAATTAGTGAAATCAACGGCGAGCGTTACGTTGACCATGATATTTTGAAATCATAATAGAAAACTTTACCATTTTTCATTAAAGAGGGGCTCCTTGGAGTCTCTTTTTTTTACATAAAAACTATTAATTGACAAGGCCTAATCCTTCCTTTTAAAATTGCTTTATCACAATTAGTATGAGTCCCTTTTTCAAGCTTTTTAAAAATAAATTATTTGGAGGCTAACCGGGTTATTTTAGGCCAGCAAAATCAATTCAAGAATTATGAAGGAGAAATTTTATGATTAAAAAAGACAATAATCTTAAGCTGGTTGTTACTGGTATCCTATTGGCCATTTTAATGTCGGCCATGGATAATACCATAGTTGCGACGGCAATGGGAACCATCGTTTCCGACCTAGGCGGCTTTGACAAATTTATTTGGGTCACATCAGCCTATATGGTAGCTGTTATGGCCGGCATGCCTATATTCGGTAAACTATCTGATATGTATGGCCGGAAACGCTTTTTTATTTTTGGATTGATCGTTTTTCTCGTTGGTTCTGCCCTTTGCGGAATTGCCCAAACCATTGTTCAATTAAGTATCTTCCGTGCGATTCAGGGGATTGGCGGAGGTGCCCTCATGCCTATCGCCTTTACAATCGTTTTTGATATATTCCCGCCGGAAAAACGCGGCAAAATGACTGGATTACTTGGAGCTGTATTCGGAGCATCAAGTGTATTAGGGCCGCTACTAGGTGCCTATATTACAGACTATATTAGCTGGCATTGGATTTTTTATGTAAATGTTCCGATTGGAATCATTTCGTTAGTATTAATTATTCGTTTTTATCATGAATCATTAAGCCATTCCAAGCAAAAAATTGACTGGGTCGGAGCTATTACACTTGTTATTTCCGTTGTCAGTTTAATGTTTGCTCTTGAACTCGGTGGTAAAGAATATGCTTGGGGTTCCGCGCAAATTCTGGCTCTATTTGCAAGCTTCTTCGTCTTTATTATTGCCTTTTTCATCGCCGAAATAAAGGCAGCCGAACCAATCTTGCCGCTTTGGCTGTTTAAGAAAAGATTGTTTGCGTCCTCACAAATCCTGGCCTTCCTTTATGGTGGTACCTTTATTATACTAACTGTGTTTATTCCTATTTTCGTCCAAGGGGTTTACGGCGGTACCGCCAAAAATGCCGGCTTGATTTTGACTCCAATGATGTTGGGGTCTGTGGCCGGAAGCTCCGTTGGCGGTATCTTTTTAACCAAGACTTCATATCGTAACTTGATGTTAATTTCAATAGTTTCCTACGTAGTCGGGATGTTTTTCCTTGGCACTATGACAGTTGATACTGCCCGCTGGCTATTGACGCTTTATATGATTCTTGTCGGCTTCGGGGTAGGTTTTTCTTTTTCTTTATTACCAACTGCATCGATTCATAATTTGGAGCCGCAATATCGGGGAACAGCTAACTCTACCAACTCTTTCCTTCGTTCGTTTGGGATGACACTAGGAGTTACGATTTTCGGTACCATTCAGGGCAATGTATTTCAGGATAAATTAAAGACTGCTTTCGCAGGCATGCAGGGAGCAGGTAATTTTAAGATGGGCGATCCACGCGAGATTTTCCAAGCTAGTGAGCGCGCGAAGATTCCTGATTTTATTTTATCTAAAATTGTTCATGCGATGTCAGATTCAATTACCCATGCCTTCATGCTGGCTTTGATTCCGATAGCTCTTGCTGCGGTAACGATATTCTTTATGGGAAACGCCCGGGTTGAAGTAAATAAGAAGGAATCTGCTAAAAACTAATAAAGAATGCACCGGATCCTTGAGTGGTCCGATGCATTTTTTTCTGCAAATTTCCTTTCCATATTGTCACGATACGCCTGAAGAATTTCTTTTCCAGTGTTCAGGACAATGGTTCCATTGCCGCAATCGAGCTTTATTTTTTGATTCGCCGATTGAACACCGAAATTCGCCGATTGACGTTGCATATTCGCCGATAGAATAAAAATACTTGAATCAAAGCAGGAAAATTTGCTTAAAAAAGCGAAAAAGGACGCCTTAAATAGTTGTCCTTTCCCTTTAAATTAAAATTCCAAGCGAAAAACACCAGTTTTTCGTAAAAAACTTTCGAAGTTACCACATTCTATACCTCAAGATCCTTTCCTTCTTCAACAATATGAAACAATAGGTGTGCTAGATGATGAATCGGGCCGTATTCTTCGTCCTCTTCGTCTGCTTCCTCATTGAATTCCAAATCATTTAGGAATAGTGCCATGAATTCGTAAAAATCCTTCAGTTGGAAAGAATAACAGGCAACCGGTTCTTCATTGCCTTCTTCATATTGCAAGACCATGTAGGAAATGTCTCCATCAGCATCTGCAGCATCGAAAAAGACAAAAAAGCCAATATTGGTGTCAAGCTCAAATAAATGTCTCGTTCCGCCCACAGTTGCCTTATCAAATTCCTCCTGATTGAGTTTTTGAATCTGCATGCTATCTACATTATCCTCTTGATGAAAACCTACGACAAATGATTTCATGATACCCTCCTTAATCCTCTTTCAAAATTACCAACACATATTATTAGCATGCCCTTATTTTTGCTGGTTTCATTCATCTTTTAATAGAAAACAAAAAAAACCCCTGAAAAATCGAGGGCACTGAAAATCCTTCGGATTTTTGGAGGAACTAAAAAAGTAACTAAAAAAACGACTCGAAAATTCAAATAATGAATTTAGAGTCGTTTTTTTTGTGAATTGGGGAGCTTATTTCCCCATTATTTTAATCAATTAGTTTCAATATTCTTTTTAGATTTACGGTAAATATGGCCATTGCACCTTGCAGTTCCATGCCTAATAGACCCGAGGATTTCGCAACATTATACCCGTGTCTGTGTTTTAATTCGCTATTTTTAGCCTCTATTTTATATCTCTCTTTTGATTTTTCTTTAAAATAGTCGCTATCTTGAAACTTTATCTGTTCTGTATGAACATTTGATTTAATGCTTACAGAATAACTTTTGCTTTTAGCCCCTTCTTTATAACACCCATCTTTAAAAGGGCAGTGTCTACATTTTTCTATATCAAAGTAGTAAGTATCTACTTGATTTTTATGCACACCCTTCTTCCCTTGACGAGCCTTTCTTATAGCCATGTGACCAGCCTTACAAACATACATACCCGCATCTTTATTAAATTCAAATTCATCTTCTTTTTTTCGATTTCCTTGTGTAACCACTGGATTTAATTTAGCTACTAATTTGATGTCATTGTCTTTTGTATATTCGATATTACCTTTTTCAGAATAGGCTGCATCACCAATTACAGTTTCAACTTTCATCCCAGCTTTAATGCTTTTTTCAATCAGTGTTTCTAATTGCTTTCCGTCAGTTTTTTCTCCTGTCGTAATTGTTGCGGCTGTAATAATTCTTTCTTCGCTCATTGCAAGATGGGTCTTATATCCAAAAAACGATGAATCAGCAGTTTTATGACCTACTTTTGCATCCTTATCTTCAGAGCTCTGCAAATGTTCGATATCGTCAGTAACAATTTCATTTAGAAGGTTTAACTGTTCCTTTACTTTTGGGTACTGGACAAGATTTTCTTCTTTTTCAATCACATCAATGAGTTTCTGGCAATAATCGATTTCATCTTCCAGGACATCGGTTGTATTTTTTTCAGGGAACTTATTTTTCATAGATTCATCTATCTGATAAATAGCTTTTCTTAGCTTTTTAGAACGGTCCATAAGTATTTCTTTTGGTGACATTTGATTGTATCGGGCTTTCGTATGAGTGGCATCCACGATAATGGATTTACTTTTGATGATTTCCTTTTCAATGGCAATTTTAACGGTTTTATTGATTAGTAGATCCAAAAGGTTTACATCCTTTAACCGAAGCTTTCGAAACTTGGTTAAAGAACTTGGCTCGATTACCGGCTCCTCCGGAGACATGTGAAGAAAATACTTAAATGACATATCGTATTTCGACCGGTCAACTATATCGACATCAGACAGGTCATAAATAGTTTTTAACAATAAATATTTGAACATGCGAATAGGGTCGATAGCATTTCGACCATTATCATGACAATATTTATCCTTAAGTTCATCATAAACAAAGGAGAAATCAACCAGTTCGTTAAGTTTACGCAAAAGATTATCTTTTGGAACAACTAAATCATAAATCCCCATATAAGGACTAAAAATAATTGATTGTTGATTTTGTATCATAGTACCCACCCGTTTGAACTTGATACTATAATTATACAGCAAAAAGGTATAATCCTCTTAAAAATGAGAATTATACCTTTTTAAATTAAGCCTAGGTAAAAGAACTCTGTTGATTGGAGCGGAGGGCGGCGAAGACTCCTGCGGGAGTACGGGTCAGGGGAGACCCCGCAGGCGCCAAAGCGCTGAGGAGGCTCCCCGGCACGCCCGCGGAAAGCGAAGCCGCCTGGAGCGGAAATCAACAGACCAATTTTGACACACACCCTAAATTTAAAGGACTTTTTCAGTGCCCTCGAAAAATCAGGGATTTTTTTTACCATCAACCTACAGGTGGATGAATTGGATGATCAGCTTCTAAAACGGAGTAAGCTACATCAGTTGATACCTTTTGACTTTTTACAACAGGATTTGAGGTAAAAAGAACAAGCAATGAAACTGAAAATAGTAGTGCTGCAATCTTTTTCATAATATTCCTCCTGTTATTTTATTTAAATATTTAATAGCCTCATTCACCATTCCGTTTTCAGTGTAATAATCTGAAAGCATTTTATAAAAGCGTGTAAGGTCATCAATATGTTCATTTGCCTCTTCCAAATATGGGATTACCTTTGCCTCTAAATATTTCAACGCTTTTTGCGGTATGGCCATATGAAGTAAATAAAAATCTGCCAAAAGGCGATATTTTTTATTTCCCAGTTCTTTTGACAATGAATTAACTTCTTGAAAACATTCTCTTGCTTTATCGATTGATTTAAGCGAATACTGTATTTCTCCAATAGAATATAAAGTTATAAGATAGTGTTGAGTTAATTTAGGCTGCAGCTCCAAACTTTTTTCATAATAATATAGTGCTTCTTTAACACTATTCATTTTATTTTGCAAAAAGCCCATGTTATGGTAAATTTGTGGAAGCATTTTTTCTTCCCTTAATAATTCTGCATTGCGAATTAGGTGTTGAAAACATCCTTGAGCTTCTTCATAAATATTAGAATGGGTGTAATTTATCCCTAATAACATTAGTGTATTGAGAATACGAATGAAGTTATGCTGGTTCATAAATATTTGCAGTGCCATGTTACCAAAATGAATGGCGTGACCCGATTGCTCAAGAAAACTCTTTACTAGTGCTCGATGATAAAGGAATTCTCCACTTGTGGTTTCATGATCATTTTCTGTATACAAGGTATCAAGTATGTCATCAGCATTTTTATACTGACCTTTTAAGATTAAGAATATCGCATTATAGTAGCGAAATAAATAGTTCTCATGTTGGGAAAAATTTTTCTTTTGTTTATATAATAAGTCTCTTTGAGCCTCTGCTTCTTCAAATAAACCTTTGAATAATAGGTACCTATATTTGTATAACTCACAAATATAAAAATGCTTGGAAAAAGGGATGAGGTGATCTATACTCTTTAATTTTTGATAGGTTTCATCTATCTCATCCTTCAGATAAAAAATGATTTTCCCACTAAGTTCTCTGACGAGGAATTTGATTTGTTCCTCCTTTTCTTCCATCTCTTCTAGGCTTATATTTAGCCGTTCCAGTAAAAGAGAAATTGTATCTATGTTCGCTTCTTTTGAGTTGTTCTCTATTTTGCTTAGATGCGGGACAGAGCATATTCCTTTTGCGAGCTCCCCCTGTGTCATTCCTCTTTGTGTTCGATAGAATTTTATTAAGGCTCCGAATTCCATATTGTCACCCAGCTTGCCTTTCGTTTTTTAGCCGATAGGAAAGATTCCTTTCCTATTAGGCATAAGTGCAACTACGCCTCTGTCTTCGCCTAACGGCTTGCCAATCGGCAAGTTTTCTATACCATTTTACTACAATTATTATTTTTTACAATATTTTCAGAATCTTTTCCCCCACTTAGATACTAATCTACTCAAAAAGTTAAGACAAAATGACAAATTTATAGGAATAAAAACTTGGGAAAATTTTAATATTTATTACAAATTGGATAGTTCACTGCGAAAATATTTTTTTAATCTAAACCATTTGAAGGGATTTTGATTAATAGAAAAACCAGCCCAAAGGCTGGTAATCTAGAAATATTTCTTTTTCCAAAAAATAAATGCTGCTAATGTAGATAATACGCCACATATGATTAGAGTAAAAATAAACCCATGTGGATTATTTTCAAAAGGTAATTCCACGTTCATTCCAAATAGGCTGAACACCATTGTCGGGAAAGATAAAATAATAGTAATCGAAGTTAAAAACTTCATCACAATGTTTAAGTTATTTGAAATGATCGAGGCAAAGGCATTCATCATTCCGTTCAAAATGGAACGATAGGTTTCCGCCATCTCAATTGCCTGAGTTTTTTCGATAATTACATCTTCTAATAAGTCCTTGTCTTCTTCATACATTTTTAAATAATTAAAGCGGAGAATTTTATCGAGAACTACCTTATTAGATTTTAAGGAAGTTGTAAAGTAAACCAAGGATTTCTCTAAGGCAAGAAACGCATATAGTTCTTTATTTTTCAACGACTGGTGAACGACACGTTCAATTTCATTTGTTTTCTTGTTAATTTGTTTTAAGTAACGAAGATAATAGGAGGAAATAACAAACAGAATTTGTAGAGCAAATCGCGTCTTTTTAAAGGTAAAAAACTCTTTCACTCTGTTCTTCTTGAATTCCTCTAATATCGGTGTATCCTTTAGGGAAACGGTAATGATACAATCATCCGTAAGAATAATCCCAATTGGTATGGTTTCATAAACTGCAAAGCCCGTTTCATCATGGACGGTATATGGAAAGTCGACAATAATATAGACTCGGCCATCATCCCGTTCAATCCTTGGACGTTCTTCATCATCCAGTGCATCTTTAATAATATCGACATCGACTTGTGCATCATTAGATACTTTATGAATTTCTTCTGCCGTTGGCGCGTACATATTGACCCAGCAGCCTTTTGAAATCACATCAACTTCTTCTAACACCCTTGCCTCGGTGCTTTTAAAAATCTCTAACATACGAAAACCTCCTCACTCACTTTGTTCGAGGAAGCCAACAACCTTTTCTAGAGTTGATATTCTTGCTATTCAATTCAATCCATTCAAAGACATTGACTTCCCCTCGCCTACTTGGGTCCGGGTCCACGGAATAACTCAAAAATATCAACTCCCTCTTCATTTTATATCCTATCCTATCATAAACCCTATTTACTAAAAGGCAAAGGAGTTTTTTAAGAATTATTTGTATCATCATGATAATAGGGATTTAAATGAATTAATACTTCATGGATATTGTCATTTTGATCCATTAGTTTTCCTTTAATGGATTTTGCGAGGTCATGCCCCTGCTTAATCGTTTTAAAATGATCAATGGAAATGCGTAAATCCACTAATACATAGTGCCCATGCTCTCTTGCCCTGATCCGGTCAATCCGCTTCACCTCTTTAAACTCATTAACAACTGCAATATATTCCTGCAATGTCTCTGTATTAATATTACGCTCAAGTAAGATGTCAAATGCCTCTGTCAGCATTTCCTTTGCAATTTTAAAAATTAAATAGGCGACAAAAATACTTGCAGCCTTATCCCCGTATAATAAGAAATGTATATCGAACTTTTCCCCGATAATCGAAAGGAGCACCCCAATAGCAGCGGCGATGGATGCAACAATATCTGCTTTATGATCAAAAGCAATCGCCTCAATCGCTTTACTTTGATTCTCTTTGGCCACCCGTAACGAGCTTCGGTATAAAATAATCTTGGTAATAAACGAGCATAGTGCGACCCACATCGCTAAGAAACTAGGCGATTCCACCTCGTGGAAGAAGCCACTGACCCCTTCGTAGGCAACATAAATGGCAACAAGGAGAAGGAGAATCCCTATAATTTCAGAAACGATGACCTCTGCCTTTCCATGTCCATATGGATGTTCTTTATCCGCTGGCTTATTGGCAATTTTAATTACCAGCAAAACAATAACAGAGGCAAAAACATCGGCAGCAGAGTGGATTCCGTCTGCAAATACCGCGTCACTCCGCCCATACCAGCCAATGATGATTTTTCCTATTGTAAGGATTATGTTACTAATTACACTAATCCAGGCCACTTTTTTAGCCAGCGTTTCTCTCATATCCATTGTAAACCACCTTTAAAATCCCTTTAGAAATCATAGCAAACCAGACCTAGATGGGTCTAGAGAAAAAGTTTTGCCCAGGGCTAAGTAAAGTTAACTTCACATAAAACAATATGGCGGTCCACGTCACCATCTACCATAGAAATAAAAAAACTTTTGCGTCGCTCCGCTCCATTTCCATGCAAATTAATCATTTTTCATGCCCTTCATTATCCTTTTTCCTCATTTCCACCTCTTCCACAACAGAAATCCAGTTAATTTGATCGTGAAGATAATGGAAGGCTTGATCTAATTCTTCACGTGATGGAAAATCATTTTTTCGATTCATAAACATATCACCTTTCAAATTTTTATATGAGTAATAATTTTATAATAAGAAAAAATACCGTTGTAGTATCCAAATTAAAAAGGAGGATTATGATGGACAATAAAAAAGCGAATCCAAAGAAAGAGGTAGCCGGAAGTTTTTATCATCCAAGTTATTATCAAGAGAAGGACACCCTCTCCTCTGGGCTTGCGACCACACATGAACAGGTTAGCGACACCTATGCAGAAGGGGAAATAGGCGCAGTCATTGATGATGTAAATGGAAAAGATATTCCTATTCCACGAAAAGGCTTTGAATAAGGGTAACTCATTAGGAAAACAGCTCTCAATCGAAAGCTGTTTTCTTTTATCATTTATCATCGTGATCAACGTAAGGGTCATGTTCAAAGGCGGGCAAATCCCCAAAACTGGTCATAATACCTTCTTCATCAAGGGCATCTTCATACCGTTCATGCTGTGGATTCGGATAAACCTTGATATTATTTCCATACATATCATTGCCAACAAAATTTTCATAATCCTCGACGTACCCGATATTTTCATCTGCTTCCGTATACATATCTTGATAATCATCCTGTGGAAAGGCTAAATCTGATGGTGTATCAGAGGTTCCCCATGCTGCCACGGTCTGCCAGGAATCTTCGGAATCAAAAGCAACGTTCTCATCCTTTTCGTCCATATCAAATTTTCCAAATGGCGGCATCAATACCCCCTCTTCTACTGGACGATTATGCGATGTAATTTGATCCGGGCTATGGTCAATGCAATAGGTGGTGTTAGGTAGAGCCTCTAAACGCTCTAAAGGAATTTCCTTGCCACACACCTCACACTTTCCATATGTTCCATTTTCCATCGCCTCTAACGCTCTGTTTATGTTACTTAGCTGCAATTCATAGTGCTCATTTAAAGCTATATCCTTTTCACGTTCATATAATTCGGTGGCGTCATCAGCCGGATGGTTGTCATAACTCGATAATTCCCCCATCGATTCATGTGCATGTCCACGCTCCAAGCCAAAATGGTCATTTTGTTCTAACCGTTCCTCCACTTCACTTTTTTCTTGCAACAATTGTAACCGTAACTCAGCTAACTGCTGTGTCGATAACATGTGCTTAACCCCTTTCATGGAAAAAGCATAATCTATATCACCAATTTTATTGTGTGTCTTTATCGTACAGTTATATTTTCATTTGTTTCGTGCTCGATTATGTAATAAAAATTTAATTCCATCAATATCCTGTCCATTACAGCCATTAAAACTGAATAAAAATTAGATAGCCGTGTATCTTAAGATTAATTAAGGTAATTCGAAATGAGGCGATGATGTGGTTAATTTAGACTTTGAAAAGTTTAGAAAAGAACAGCGCAATCATAAGGCTGAATATTTAGGAAGCGGCCGAAACCAAAAGCCCGGACTAAATGATCCTGAATATAACAACCAGGATAATACCGATAAATCACCAGGAGCAACAGGGCGTAAAATATAGCCTTATTCAATTAAAAGGTTGGGGTCACTTTTCCTCAACCTTTTTAAATGAGACTTGATAAAGGAGAACATCTTATGAGCAAAGCAAAGTCAGGTGCAGAGGAGAATAACATGAAATGGTGGCAGCTTTCTTTATTTGGTGTAGGCTGTACCATTGGTACAGGTTTTTTTCTTGGCTCGAGTTTAGCAATAAAAATGACAGGCCCAGCCATTTTAATTGCCTTCCTCATTGCAGCAATTGGTACTTATTTTGTATTTGATGCACTTTCTAAAATGACCTCCCAGGAGCCGCTGGAAGGAGGTTTCAGGTCGTATGCCAAAAAGGCGTATGGGCGTTGGGCCGGCTTCAGCAGCGGCTGGGTTTATTGGTGCTCTGAGGTGCTCATTATGGGCAGTCAGATGACGGCGCTCTCGATTTTTTCACGTTTCTGGTTTCCGAAAATCCCTTTATGGATATTTGCCACAATCTATGGGGTACTGGGATTAGCCGTTATTCTTATCGGAGTAAATCTTCTCAATAAGTTGGAAAATATTCTAGCCATCTTAAAGATCTCAGCAATATTAATGTTTATTATTATTGCTGCGTTAGCGATTTTTGGTGTCATTGATGGCGACAGGCCGATTCAATACCCGAACAGTAAAAAGGACTTAATACCTGCTGGATTAAAAGGATTATGGTCCGCGGTTATTTTTGCCTTCTATGCCTTTGGGGGAATCGAAATATTAGGATTAATGGCAACGAAATTAAAGGATCCAAAAGAAGCACCGAAAGCAGGAAAGGTCATGCTGTTCATGCTGACCTTTATCTATGTTGTTTCGATTGGTCTGGCTGTGATGATGGTATCTTGGCACACCTTCAATGCAAAAGAAAGCCCATTTGTAATTGCATTAGATGCCTACAATCTTTCTTTCGTGCCCCATTTTTTTAATGCTGCACTAATCATTGCCGGTTTTTCCACGATGACGGCTTCCCTTTATGGAGTTACAAGTGTCCTTGTGACCTTGGGGGAAGAAGGGGATGCGCCGGCTAGTTTTTCGAAGAGAGGGAAATTAAAGGTTCCATTGCCGACATTAATGATTACTATCCTCGGGATTACAGCTTCCATCGTAGCAGCATTGGTCATGCCTAACCGAATCTATGAGTATATTACCACGGCGGCGGGATTAATGCTTCTGTATAATTGGATCTTTATCCTTGCCTCTTCTAGAAAAATTCTAAAGTTGAAGCTGAAGGAAAAAGTGATGTATTCCATCGGTGCAATTTTTATATTAATTGCCGTGACTGGGACATTATTTCATGATACGAGCAGGCCGGGATTCTTTATCAGCTTAGCCTTTCTTTGCATCATTGGGATCATAACCTTCATCATGAACTTTCAATGGAAAAAGAAAAAGCGGAAGGTACTCAAGCCTTGGCCAACGGCATAAGAAAAGCATAAGGCGCCTGAGCTGGACAATTGTCAAAGTCGAAATTTCCGCTTTCTTATCTCTTAAAAAAATCCAGCCTATTATCCGCTGGATTTTTTACCCAAAAAGGTTTTGAAATGCCTGCATCCCAAAGTAAATCGCAAATCCAATCAAGGAAAGTCCGGAGATAAGTGAAATACCAACAAGCCACTGGGAGGTTAAATATTTACGAGAACTGCTTGCCACTCCTGCCATGGCAATATCCCAGACCAAGAGCCCGATAAAAATGGCACTGCTATACAGCACCAATTGACTGCTGTCATAGGTCGCGGCTGTTTTAGCAAGAACTGAGCCATATATGCCTAACCAAAAAAGGATGGTGAGTGGATTAGAGATGGACATCAAGAATCCTGAAAAAAAAGATTTGATCAGCGGTTCCTTGCCCCTGGCATACTCTAAATTTATTTTTCCGGCATTCATGAAGGTTTCAATTCCCGTATACATCAGTACAAAACAACCAAAAAACCACAGAAAGGTTTGCATAAATGCCGTTTCGAGAAATTGGACAACTCCTATGTAAACGATCAGCATATATATCCCGTCGGCAACAACTGCCCCTACCCCAATAAGCCACGAGTGCATAAAGCCATTTCTTATTCCCCTATCAATTTGTGCCGCATTAATTGGTCCAATCGGAGCTGCCAGCGACAATCCTAATAATATATAACTTAGAAATACATTCATCACATTCTCTCCCCAAACAGTAAATAGTTGCCTGTCTATTCATTTCTATTCAGAAAGAAGAGGTTGTACTACAAAAAAGAGCTTTCCGATTAGGAAAACTCCAAAAAATTATTTGTTCGTTTCCGATACTTTGTTAAAATCAAGGCTGAATCCCTTATCCTCAAAGGTTGGATTAAGCAAATGATGTCTTGATACCGGCAATGTATATGAATCAATATCGACAATAAACTTAGGACGCTGTTTTGTTTCTTTATAGATCTTTCCAACATATTCTCCAATTAACCCGATCGCAATTAATTGCAGGCCGCCGATTAACCAAATAGAAGTAATCAACGACGTCCACCCTGTCTCGGTGTTACCGAAAAATTTAAGCGCTAAAAAGTACCCGCCAAAAACGAGACTCATGAAGAAGGAAACAAACCCAGTGATCAATACAAACCGAATAGGTGAAATGGAAAAGGATGTTATCCCATCAAAGGCAAAGGCGATCATTTTTTTTAAAGGGTACTTCGTGACACCGGCATGCCTTTCCAAACGGTCATAATAAACCACATCTGAACGAAAGCCTAAGAGTGGAACAATCCCCCTTAAGAAAAGATTTACCTCACTGAACCGTTCAAGCTCTTCCACTGCTCTTTTGCTCATGAGCCGAAAATCTGCATGATTATAAACGAGGTCAACCCCCATCTTTTTCATGATTTTATAAAAGCCTTGGGCTGTACTTCGCTTAAACAGTGTATCGGTGTCACGTCCTTTACGGACACCATAAACAATTTCATTGCCGTCATAGAATTTCATAATAAACTCGCGGATGACCATAATATCATCCTGCAGGTCGGCATCAATCGAAACAACACAATCTGAACGTTCCTTTGCTGTAAATAAACCGGCAAGTAAGGCGTTTTGATGACCGACATTCCGAGATAATTTTAAGCCGCGGACATAGTCACTTCGCAGCCCTTCTTTGTAAATTAACTCCCATGTACGATCCTTACTTCCGTCATCAACAAACAGGATTTTGCTTTGTTTCGAAACAAGTGCGTCATGAATCAGCTCTTTTAACAGCCCCTGAATCTGGGCGAAAGTCTCCGGCAACACTTCTTCCTCGTTATAGCATGGCACAACAATCGTAAGGACTGGTTCCATCATTGTTAAAACCCCCGATGTCTACAATGTCTTGTATAAGTAAATTTTCCATGCCGCTGTTTTTGATACGAACACTTTATCAAGCATTAGTTGATTTTGCTCGGCATTGTCTATTGGAATGGCGGAAAATATATAACTGCCACCCATTTCCTTAAAAACATCTGTATTCAGTTCTAAATTTTTCAAGTGGCGTTTAGAATCTTTCTTGAGCATATATCGTTTTCCAAGTTGTGCGGTAAAAATGTAACAGCGTCCTCCCCATTTATCAAAATATTTACGAATGGTTTTATTTTTAGCTAATTCCTTTTCAATTATTTTCCTAAATTGATGTTTATAGCTTAATGGATAAAAATTATTATAGGTATCAATCGTGTAGAAGCCGTTATATTGCGCGACGGCCGGATGGAGTCCGATGCTTGCAATCCGATATTCCTCCTGCGGGAGGCCGATATACTCCTTTATTTCGTGGAATAGGTCCTCGGCGAAAAATTCTTTAACAGTGGGCTTATCTTGATAAATGATTTCGTCATTGCATAACGCCAAAAATATGATTTGCAAAACAATAAGTGATTTCGCGATTTTTGCCCAGTCTATTCCTTGAAGTGAGATAATTTTTAAGGCGAGGGCAAAGCTAGCATAAATCACTAGCGGCCTCAAAAAATGGTAGCGGGCAAAATTAAATGTGTCCATAAAATGAAATTTTTTTGTTAATGGCAGCCAGCCTTCATAAAACCAAAAAGCATACCAAAGGGACAATAGAATATTGAGGACAAATAAAAAAACAAACAATTTTTCCTGCCGCCAAAGTTGTTTCGAATAAACAAAGTAGATGGCAATAAAGGTTGCAGGCACGATTAATAAGGTATGTACAGTCATCACATGGGTGTGTCCAAGTAGATAGTTTTTTATAAAAAGGCGTACCGCCCGCCAAAACGGCAGTTGGGCATGAAAATATTCATCACGGCTATTCGGTTCTTTTGAAAACAAAAACGAATAAATGAGCCGGTATTCCACCAGCATAAAAACAAAAGACATATAACCAATTGCCAACAAAAAACGAAGGTTCCAGCCCTTTCCCCTAAAAACATCCCAAAGCCAAAATATCCCCATAGCACTTAGAAAAAAGAAAAATCCTAAAACGATACTCGCATAAAACGGGATAATCGTGAGCACTAGATAATCCTTCCAAATTCCCTCCCCATTACGAATGTTGAGAAAGGCCCAGAGTGCGAGCGGCATTCCTAATGTGCTTAGCATTCCTGACGGCCAAAATGGTGTTAATGCAAAGGCAAGGGATGCTCCTATTTGCAAAAGCATCCATCTTTCACCGGGAAGCAGATGTTTTTTTAGTAATAAATACATTCCAAAAAAAGCCACTATTCTTGTCATTACTTGACTTAAGGCATAGGCTGTCATCGTTGGAAAAAGAGCATATAACCAAACAATGACACTGTATTCTGTTCCAAAGGCATTTCTTGGCAGCTGTCCATTGATGATTTGCGGAATGGCTCCATTGACTGCTCCAAACATTTCCCCGCTTTTTGCTAACACCTTATACCATGCCAAGTTGGAGTCCAAATTATCATGAACCCGGATATGTGCATTTTCCTGCAGAATAAATAACGGGGAAAGATAGATCGCTAGAACAATTAAAGCGAAGAGGATCAGTCTTCGTTCTTTTTTCGTTTCAATAACCACTCTTCTACACCTCTAAATCTTCTTCTCTAAAGAGCACTTTTGTTTTACATTTTGCTTTTGGGCTAAAAATTATTCCTCCTTATTTGTGAAAAAAGAGAATCGACAAAACTAGACACTTTCCACTATTTACATTTTTATAATATATGGAAGGTTTTTTATTGTCTTAGCCAAAAAAATGTTTCAAAAATAATGAGAGTATGTACTTTTGTCAATAATAGGTAGTATCAGAAAAGAGGTGATGGTCCTGCCGAATAGAGTTTATATAGGCTTTTTGCGATTACCGCTCCTAGTTCGAATCCTATTAATCGCATTGCTTGTGTTTTTGTCATTCGGAATCTCTATACACTTTTTAGAGCCTGAAACCTTTCCAACGATTTTTGACGGGATTTGGTGGGCGATTATTACTGCCTCCACAGTTGGTTATGGTGATTATGTACCACATTCCTTTTTAGGCAGGCTTACTGCGTTAGTTTTAATCTTACTCGGTGTTGGATTTGTCTCCTCTTATTTTGGAACACTAGCAGCAGCTGCCGTTACAAAACAGGATGCCTTTTCCGAAGGAAGAATCCCTTTTAAAGGCAATGGCCATATCATCATCATCGGCTGGAATGAGCGATCGAAGGAGCTAATTCATAAGCTTACAAGTGTTCATTATCCACAAATGATTGTTTTAATTGATGAAACACTTGAAGCCAATCCGGTTAAATCGAGGTTTGTTCATTTCATCCAAGGAAAGGGCCATGTGGATGATACGATTATGAAAAGTGATATTGAAAAAGCGGAAAAGGTGCTGATTACCGCCGATCGCGGAAATGACGAGCTGCAGGCCGATATGAATAGTATCCTAACCTTACTGACCATTAAAGGATTATGCGTAAAGGTTAAATGCATTGTTGAAATATTAACGGCTGAACAAGTAGTAAATGCCCTAAGAGCCGGTGCAGATGAAGTCATTCAATCCAACAAATTGACGAGTGTCTTTATGATTAATAGCCTGCATTCTAATGGGGACGGGCTATTATCAAAGGTTGTCCATCAATTACAGGAAAGCAGATTGTCGTCTTCTCTTGTAAATGGGGATGATATTGGTAAAACCTTTAATGAAGTATGTCAGGAACTGTTAACAAACGGTTTCCTGTTAATTGGGATTAAGAGAGGGGAAGAAACCATTTTGAACCCAGTCCACTCATTTGAAATTAAAGAAGGTGATCAACTATTAACTTTTGAATAGAAAAGAGTGCTGAAAAATATTTTATCAGCACTCCTTTTATTTTATTTCAACCGTTTTTCAAGCTCAGCTTTCTTTTCCTCATATCCTGGCTTGCCTAATAAAGCAAACATATTAACCTTGTAAGCCTCTACCCCTGGCTGGTCAAATGGATTCACCCCAAGCAGGTAACCGCTCATTGCACATGCTTTTTCAAAGAAGTAGACAAGGTATCCAAACGTATACTCATCCATAGCTGGAATCGTAACAATTAAGTTTGGCACTCCGCCATCTGTATGAGCAAGCATCGTACCTTCAAATGCTTTGTTATTAACAAAGTCAATTGTTTGTCCAGCTAAATAATTCAGCCCATCTAAGTCATTTTCAAAAGCTTCAATTTTTAACTCATGACGAGGTTTTTCTACTTTAATGATAGTTTCAAACAAATCACGGCGTCCTTCTTGAACATATTGTCCAAGTGAATGAAGGTCTGTCGAAAAGTTTGCGGAAGATGGATAAATCCCTTTTTGGTCTTTTCCTTCACTTTCACCGAACAGCTGCTTCCACCATTCAGAAAAATATTGCAGACCTGGCTCATAATTGATGAGCATTTCAATCGTTTTTCCTTTATTGTAAAGCGCATTTCTAACAGCCGCATATTGGTAAGCAGGATTTTCTTCAAGCTCTGATGAACTATAGTCCTCTTGAGCCTGCCTTGCCCCCTCCATCATCTTTTCAATGTCGGCTCCGCAAACAGCAATTGGAAGTAAGCCTACTGCTGTTAAAACAGAATAACGGCCGCCAACATCATCCGGAATGACAAAGGTTTCATATCCTTCCTCTGTTGCTAACGTTTTTAGCGCACCTCTTGCTTTGTCTGTTGTTGCATAAATTCGTTTGCGAGCTTCCTCTACGCCGTATTTTTCCTCAAGAAGCTTGCGGATAATACGGAAGGCAATCGCCGGTTCCGTTGTTGTTCCAGATTTAGAGATGACGTTAACAGAGAAATCCTTTCCATCAAGGAGATCAATCACATCATACATATAGCTAGAACTAATATTGTTGCCAACAAAAATGATTTGCGGCGTGCTGCGCTGATTCTTAGGCAAGGAGTTGTAAAAGCTGTGCGAGAGCATTTCAATTGCAGCCTTTGCTCCAAGATAGGAACCACCAATTCCAATCACAAGAAGGACATCAGAATCCGCCTTAATTTTCTCTGCAGATTTTTGAATCCGGGAAAATTCTTCTTTGTCATAGTTGGTTGGGAGCTCAATCCAGCCCAAAAAGTCACTGCCAGCTCCTGTTTTCTCGTGTAGAGAATGGTGGGCAACTTTTACAGCATCGCTTAAATATGTAAGTTCATGTTCTCCAAAAAAAGTAAGTGCTTTCGAGTAATCAAAACGAACATGTGTCATGAAATGATCCTCCAATTTTTATTTTTCAATTACCACTTTAACGAATGATGGGCAGATTATCAAGGAAGGTACCTATATGTAAGCGTGCCCAATTTCGACAATTTTCTACTCTTTATAATGATGCCTGATAAATCGCCAGCACATCGTCACGATTTAGCTTTTTAAAGTTGCCAAACTCACCGTTAGCCATCGCACGATCGACCATTAAATCAAGCTTTGTATCATCAATGTCATAATCCGCTAAACGCGATGGTGCTTCAATACTATTCCAAAACTCACGCAGCTTCCGAATTCCTTCAAGACCTGCTTCTTCCGCACTTTTATCCTCAGCATTTACGCCGAATACCCTTACTGCAAGCTGTTTAAAGCGCTCAGGCTTCACGTGAAGGTTATGCTCCATCCAGTGCGGGAAGAGAATTGCCAGTCCGCCGCCATGCGGAATGTCATAAACTGCTGACACTGCGTGCTCAAGGTTGTGGGTCGCCCAATCGCCTCGGTAGCCCATATTTAAAATGCCGTTCAATGCCATTGTTCCGCTATAAAGAATCGTTGCCCGGTGTTCATAGTTTTCCAGATCTGCAAGCAATTTCGGTGCTGTTTCTATCACCGAAATAAGTAAAGATTCGCACATGCGATCCTGAAAATCTGTATTCTCTTCCAGGTGAAAATAATGTTCAAGGACATGTGACATCATATCAACGATTCCATAAATCGTTTGGTTTCTCGGTACAGTGAAAGTATAAACAGGATCTAAAATAGAGAATTTCGGGAATGTTACGGCACTTCCCCAGCCATATTTTTCATTTGTCTCCCAATTAGTAATGACCGAGCCGGCATTCATTTCTGAACCAGTTGCCGCTAGCGTCAATACCGTACCAAACGGAAGGGCCTCCTTAGCAAAAGCCTTTTTAACAACTAAATCCCAGGCATCGCCATCATATTTAGCACCTGCAGCAATTAACTTGGTACAATCGATGACACTGCCGCCGCCGACGGCTAACAGGAATTCAATTCCTTCCTTTTTACAGATTTCTACTCCCTTTCGGGCAGTAGAAATGCGGGGATTTGGCTCTACCCCGGAAAGTTCAAAAACTTCAGCACCGATTTCCTGTAAAAGTGTTGTTACTTTTTCATAAAGACCGCTTCGTTTTATGCTGCCGCCGCCATAGACGAGCAACACTTTTTTCCCGTAAGGAGGAATTGCAGTTTTTAATTGTTCGAGCTGGCCTTTTCCAAAAATTAATTTAGTTGGATTCCAAAAAGTAAAATTCTCCACGATAAACACCATCCTTTTCTGTTATCATTATTATTTAAAATCCTCTTTTTTGCAAAAAAAGAACCCTGCACCGAGATGATGCGAGGAATTCTTCTTAAACCCAACCTCTGAATAATGATGCATCAGCCAGTTTCCTTACTCCCACCATGTAAGCTGCCAATCGCATATTTACGTTCTGAGATTGTGCTAATTCATAAATCTCAATGAAGGAATTAACAAGCTTCTTTCGTAGTTTTTCGCTTATTTCCTCTTCAGTCCAATAATACCCTAGCTTATTTTGAACCCATTCAAAATATGAAACAGTAACACCGCCTGCTCCAGCCAGAACATCAGGGACGAGCAATATTCCCCGCTCGGTGAGAATGTTTGTTGCCTCAAGTGTCGTAGGCCCATTCGCTGCTTCGACCACAATACCTGCCTTGATGTTGCGGGCATTTTCAGCAGTAATTTGATTAGAAATCGCGGCTGGCACTAAAATATCACAGTCAAACTCAAGTAGTTCTTGATTCGTAAAGACGCCTTCAAATAACGTTGTCACGGTACCAAAGCTGTCACGTCGGTCCAATAGATAATTAATATTTAGTCCATCCGGGTCATATAGGGCGCCATACACATCAGAAACTCCAATAATAATCGCTCCTGCATCATGCAAAAACTTTGCGATATAGCTACCGGCATTCCCAAACCCTTGAATAATGACACGCGCCCCTTTGATCTGAATTCCGCGTATTTTTGCCGCTTCCTCGATACAAATAGTTACTCCCTTTGCACCTGCTTTTTCCCTTCCCTCAGAGCCCCCTAGCACCAGTGGCTTTCCTGTGATAAAGCCTGGGGCATCGTTTTGACCGAGAAGGCTGTATTCATCTAACATCCAGGCCATAATTTGCGAATTAGTATACATATCAGGTGCCGGGATATCTTTGGTTGGCCCGACAATTTGGCTGATAGCACGAACGTAACCACGACTTAAACGTTCCAGCTCACCAAATGACATCGTTCTTGGGTTACAGATAATACCGCCCTTTCCTCCCCCGAAAGGTAAATCAGCAATCCCACACTTCATGCTCATCCACATCGACAATGCCTTGACTTCCTCTTCACTTACCCGAGGATGAAAGCGGACACCGCCCATAGTTGGTCCAATTGCATCGTTATGCTGGGCGCGGAAACCGGTAAAAACTTTTGTCGAACGATCATCCATTCGAACAGGAATCCTAACACTAACTGTTTTCAAAGGTTCTTTTAATAAATGATACATATCTTGGTTATATCCTAGTTTTTTTAATGCATCATGAATCACAATTTGCGTTGATGTAAGAAGGTTTACTATTTCTTTTTTCTTTCCATCTCCATCAGTAGTCCCCATTTTGGCACCCCTAGCTATTTCTACAATCTACCCTAACACTTTATTTATCCGTTCAATTGCCCAATCTAATTCCTCTTTGCTGATGACTAGCGGCGGGGCAAAACGAATCACTGTGTCATGCGTTTCTTTACACAATAGCCCATGGTCTTTTAATTGTTCGCAATAATTACGAGCTGGTTCAGTTAGTTCAACACCGATAAACAATCCTCGACCGCGAACTTCTTTGATTTTAGGGTTCTTAATCTCTTTTAATTTACTAATAAAATACTCCCCAAGCTCTAAAGACCTTTCAGCAAGCTTTTCATCTACAAGCACATCAAGGGCTGCAATGGAAACGGCACAGGCCATCGGATTTCCACCAAAGGTAGAACCATGTGACCCTGGATTAAATACGCCTAAAATGTCCTTGTTGGCCACTACGCAAGAGATAGGGAAGACGCCTCCTCCAAGTGCTTTACCAAGGATATACATATCCGGCTCAATGCCTTCCCACTCACAGGCAAACATTTTTCCCGTACGTGCCAAACCTGCTTGAATTTCATCCGCGATAAAGAGTACATTTTGATCCTTACATAGATCAAGGGCTGCCTTGATAAAGCCTTCTGGTGGAATAACTATCCCGGCTTCACCTTGAATTGGTTCGATTAAAAAGGCTGCCGTGTTTGGCGTAATCGCAGATTTTAGTGCCTCTAAATCACCATACGGAATCAGCTTAATGCCCGGCAGCATCGGGCCAAATCCCCGTTTATACTCTGAATCAGATGATAAAGAAACCGCTGTCATTGTCCTTCCATGGAAATTTCCTACACAAGCAATAATTTCTGCCTGGTCTTCCGCTACACCTTTTACATCATAACTCCAGCGTCGTGCAGCCTTAACAGCCGTTTCAACTGCCTCTGCACCAGTGTTCATCGGTAAAACCATTTCCTTCTTCGCTAATTGACATACCTTTTCATACCATGGCCCAAGCTGGTCGTTATGAAAAGCACGTGAGGTTAACGTAACCTTATCTGCTTGATCCTTTAGTGCTTGAATAATTTTGGGATGACGGTGCCCTTGATTGACAGCAGAGTAGGCACTTAGCATATCCATGTATTTGCTGCCTTCAGGGTCTTCCACCCAAACACCTTCAGCACGTGAGATGACAATTGGTAGTGGATGATAATTATTGGCACCATACTTCTCCGTTTTTTCAATCAATTCGTTTGTATTAATATTAGTTGTCATGAATCATTTCCTCCATTCCTTTAGATTTATATATTGACAATTCTATTGTAGCCGAGCTGAAAAAAAGAATGAACACTTTTCTATTTATTATTTGCAGACACTAAAGCCAAAACTTATAAATTATATTATTAAAAAAGCCTGAACCAAACAGGTCACAGGCTTCAAAGTTATTATTTTTTAATTTCTTCTTTTTGTGATTGATCAATCCACTCTTGAAGCTTATCTTTTAATGTGTTGAATCCTTGTTGGCCTTCTGCCTCAGGAATAATCGCTGCAGCAAGACGTTTACGAGGCTTCTTTGGTTTTGCTGCTTGTTGAACAGGAGCTTCTTCCGTAGCACGGATCGAAAGGCCGATTTTCCCAGCTGCTTCATCGACAGATAAAACCTTAATGTTAACTTCATCGCCCACCTTCAAGTGGTCATTAATATCTTTTACATATCCGTGCGTGATTTCTGAAATATGGACAAGACCTTGTGTATTTTCGTCGAGTGCCACAAACGCTCCATATGGCTGAATCCCCGTTACCTTACCTGTTAATATACTTCCAGTTTCAATCTTTTCTGACATGAAAACACTCCTAAGTAAAAAAATTATTTTATCCCTTATATACGCATTAAAAGATTATATCATAATTAACAACTTTAATCAAAAAAGCTTTTTATATTTAATAGAAACGGTATTCGGTTATTTCGGAAATTCTTAACATAATGTTCAAAAATGGAATAAGAAACAGGAAAATTACCATGATATACTAATAGTGAGAAAATATCTTTTCAAGAAGAGGTGAACAGTATGAATTCAATAGGCCACATCATTAAAACCAGCCGTGAAATGCTCAAAATGACTCAAGAGGAGTTAGCTCAGAAGGTACGAGTAGGAACTCATACGATTGAGAAGTATGAATCCGGGGAACAAATTCCAAGTACTCAGACAATCTTAAAGTTATCCACTGTTCTAGATATCCCGGCTTCTGAGTTATTACAACAAAACCAAGTTCATACAAACTCCTCCCCTACGAATTCTTAATATGAGACTAGATGTTAAAGCGGGTAAAATGTACCGCTTTTTTATATTTTTTCAACATTTCCCGTATAGATAAAGGAAATTCTGGTAAAGCTTCATATATAAGGCTTTCTAGTATTCCCCCTTTTTGAAGAGGACAACCAATTCGGTTTGTCCTCTTTTTTTAGAATGAACAAGATTCATTCTCTTTGATAGTTAATAATTCCACTGCTATTTTTAGGCAGCTTTCCAAAGGAATTACTTTTTCAAAAGAAAATTCGTAAATCGCTTGAATTCTCATTGCCAGCTTCGAAGGATCATCCAGTTCGTGAACTGCTTGTATCGTGTCAGCAATTTCCGTGTCATAGCCCCCGTTTTTCAAGTGAAAGGGATCCCATTCATTTAAAACATCCACATACTGTAAATTAGTTTGAAGCTCTTTTCTCATTTTTTATCTCCTATAATTTTTACATTTGATGAAAATATTTTATCATAAGTATAAGCAAGTATGAAAATTGAAAGTGACGGTGAGGGAATGACAATTTTTAATGAGAAGATTGATCGATTAAAGACATCATCAGTCAAGTGGGAGTTAACAAAGGAAATCTTTGGGGAAGCTGATTTGTGGCCAATGTGGGTAGCCGATATGGATTTTAAGCCGCCTCAGGCTGTGTTAAATGCAATCAAGAATCGAGTAGATCATGGGGTGTTCGGCTATACCTTTGTCCCTCCATCCACAGCAAGGGCGATAGTAGATTGGCTGTTAAAAAGACATCAATGGGAGGTAAGCCCATCATGGCTATTATATTGCAGTGGAATTGTTCAAGCAATCAGTGCTGCAATCCAGTCGTTTACAGAGGAGGGTGATCGGGTATTACTTCAATCCCCAGTGTATACTCCTTTTTTCGAAATGATTAAAAAAAATAACAGATTAGTGGTTAATTCGCCTTTAACATTGGTAAATGGAAAATACGAGATTAATTTTTCCAGCTTCGAAGAGTCATTACAACAAGGATGCAAGCTGTTCTTGTTATGCAGCCCGCACAATCCCGGCGGCAGGGTTTGGACTAGAGATGAGCTAATGAAGATAGGTGAGCTTTGCCTGAAATACAATTGTCTTATTCTTTCAGATGAAATTCACTCTGATATTATTTACAAGGACTTTAAGCATATCCCAGTTGCTTCTTTAAGTTCCGAGTTGTCTGAAAGAGTAATCACCCTTATTGCCCCGAGCAAAACTTTTAATCTTGCGGGGCTGCAGGCTTCTGCCGTCATTATCAAAAACGAAGAATTACGAAGGCAATTTCATGAAACCTTATCTAAGCAAGGGGTTTTCTCGTTAAATACTTTTGGGATGGTCGCGATGGAAGCGGCTTACAGGGAAGGGGAGCCATGGCTTGAGGAGTTGATTAATTACTTGCAGGAAAACAAAGAATTTGCTCTTGACTTTCTCCACGAGCACCTGCCTGAGATTACCTGCGTCAAATCTGAAGGAAGCTATCTCCTATGGCTTGATTGCCGGAAGCTGAATGTTACCGAAGAAGAATTGCGAAAATTATTAATAGAAAAGGGGAAATTGGCACTAGAGCCTGGTACGAAATACGGCCCCGGCGGAGAGGGATTCGTTCGAATGAATATTGCCTGCCCAAGAGAGGATGTAAAAGAAGGGCTTGAACGATTGAAGAAGGCTCTGAAATAAAAGAGCCCTGCCTTCATGAGGATTGTCTTCTTGGATACTTTACTCTTTTTGTCCTCATGAGCTCTTCATGAGGACAGTTTTCATGATTTTTTTACTCCAATATACAAAATTAGCCAAATGCTTTAAAGCTGTACCGAGATTTTTATCTAATAATGGTTAATAGCTGTTGCAGGATTTGCTCTGCAGTCAAGATAGCATCCCCGCCGCCTTGTGCAAAAGAATCGTTCCCCCCGCCTTTACCATTAATCAGCGGTAGAATATCACCAGCAAGTTTTTTCATATTTTCTGTTCTAGTGGCACCACGGGCACAAACAAACTGCAAACGAGATTCATCCGTTGATACAAAAAATACGAGCGCTGTATCATCCTTAGCGATGACAAGTCGGGCCAGCTTCTGAAGCTCTTGTATGGTCCGATTTTGAAACACTTCAGCCACAATATGATTATATTTAGCCAACAATTCCTTCGCCTCATATTGAAGTAAACTTTCTTTTGTTTGCTCTAGAGCCTTCTCCAAGCGCTTTCCATTCTCCAGCAGTCTTATTGTTGCCTGTTCCATTTCCTTTTCCGGGGCATTCAGAAGTTTAGTTAATCCCAGCAGCAACTTTTGCTTGTCTCCGAGGAGTTTAATCATTCGTTTGCCGCAGGCAAATTGAACACGAACTTTTTTCCGTTGCCTTTCCCAATTCAATAGTTTAATCGCAAGAACCTCTCCTGTAGTTTTTGGATGGGTCCCACCGCAGCCGTTATAATCAAAGTCCGGAATAATGACGAGCCGGATGTCCTCTTTTACCTTCGTTTCTTTTCTTAAATCATAGTCTGATAACTCTTCCTCTGTTACCCATTTGATTTCAATTGGCCTGTTCTCTAAAATAATCCTATTTGCAAGCTCCTCTACTTTTTCCACTTCATCGTCTGTTAGATTTTCAGTTTCAAGATCGATGGTCAGGTTGTCCGCCCCCAAATGAAAACCCACCGTTTTATAGTCAAATAATTGCTCAAAAGCGGCAGATAAAATATGCTGTCCCGCATGCTGCTGCATATGATCAAATCTTCGTTCCCAATCAATGGTGCCTGATACCTCAACAGTGCTATCCTGTAAGGGACTTTCAAGGTAATGGCGAACCTGACCATCCATTTCTTCCACATTCACGACTTTTTTCCCCGCTATTGTGCCTGTGTCATACGGCTGTCCCCCGCCCGTTGGATAAAAGGCGGTCTGGTCTAAAACGACATAGCAATTGCCAGCCTCGTCTTCAGCTTGCTTCAAAACGTTGGCAGTAAAAGTTTGTATGTAAGCGTCCTGATAATATAGCTTGTTTTTCATTGTAAAAACACCCCAATTGCTTTTTTATGTGATGAACCTATTGTCTATAAATATGGTAAATTAATCAAGCAAGAATATAAAGAAAACTCGCTGAATCGCGAGCTGTTTGGCGAAGACAGAGGCGTAGTGCCCTGATGCCTGATGGGAAACTTATACTTTCGACAGAAAAAACCTGTGCCTTACGCTGAAGGAACAGGTTCGCGGTATTATTTATTTAGAATATATCAATCACTTATATTACTTTTTGTCTTTCTTCCGCTGCCCGAATGTTGTTGGTTGTTGCCCTTGCGGAAATCCGCCCATTCCTTGCGGGACTCCTGGCTGCCCAAAACCTCCCATTTGTGGATAACCGTGTTGAAATCCGCCCATCTGTGGATAACCATGCTGATAGCCGCCCATTTGCGGATAGCCATGCTGATAGCCACCCATCATTTGCGGGTAGCCTTGGTATGGGTATCCTCCCATTTGTGGAAATCCTGGCTGCTGGAATCCACCCATCATTTGTGGAAAGCCCATTTGCTGTCCAGGAAAACCGCCAAATTGTCTTTTTTCCATTTCATTCGCCTCCTTACATTCTCCCTGTTAGTGTATGTACTGGTTTTTGGATAAGCTTAGATTCATACCTATAAAAAAAAATTATTTTTATCCTAATAGTAAAAAGCCATCCCCTTGGAAAGCTCTTGCAATTTATTTTTTTTCGTCTTGGGCCTTTTTTTGGCCGGCTTTTTTATTTTTAGAAATTTCTCCACAGGCAATTCTCTTTCCTGAATCTCCTGCCGGTTGGGTCATGCCATCATCTTTCCCTGCATGAATCACGATCGATGTACCTTCTTTTGTAAACAGCGATTTTTTCCCATCCTTTAGGGTGACATTGGGCGCCATTAGGTCTGCTTTAACTGACCCATCATCATCGACAATCAAATTCGGCAGGTCTCCAGCATGGGCACCTTTAGGATGAAGCAGACCATGTTCTTTTTTTTCAGGGTTAAAATGGTCCCCCGCAGATTTAAAGTCAGGTGCTTCACATTTTCCAGTATCGTGAATATGGATGGCATGTTCCCCAGCTGGGAGTCCCTTTAAATTTACAGTCATTTTAACCCCGCTGGACTGTTCGGCTAATGATACGGTACCAAGCGAATCGTTCACAGTATTGAACATTTCAACATCTACCTTTTTAACTTCCTTTTCCATACACCCAGTAAGGATAAGAAGCGGAATAATCATCCAGCTTTTCTTCATATGTATTCCCCCAACTTAAGACAATTTGCCTATAGTATGAACTAACGGCCAATGACCTATTCAACTTCGATATGTATGAACAAAGAAAAAAGGAACAGTAATAGTTACCTGTCCCTTTGAGTAAATTGGTTATTTTTGATTTGTTCCTCTAATTCTTTTGCCTTTTGGGCTTCCCGCTTAGAAATTTTTATAATGAAGCGCATGGTAAAAAAGGCAGCAATCATAAAGATTGTTAGGCTAATGACAGCCGGTATATATTCTGATTTATCTTCCGGAAAGTACAAAAATAAGGCGAGTACGGACGGTTGAAACATTTTTCTTCTTCCCTTCTTTTTAAAGGAACTGCATAAATTATTATAGCAACAAAAAACATTTCATACCAATGAATCATTCCGAGAGGATCCGCTTATTTTAACACTTTAATTTTTTTAATGATCACATCTGTTTCCGGTTTGTCCTGTGCACCTACTGGCGTGTCCGCAATCTTATCAACAATATCCATGCCCTCGATTACCTGACCAAAAACGGTATGGTGGTGATCAAGCCATGGTGTACCGCCATTTTGATCATAAGCATCAATGATTTCCTTCGGGTAACCGGCCTTTTCCATTTCTGACTTCATCGATGGATCGAGTGATGTCTTTTGAACAATAAAAAACTGGCTGCCGTTCGTATTTGCTCCCGAATTTGCCATGGACAAGGCGCCGCGAAGATTGAAAAGATTGTTTGAGAATTCATCTTCAAACGGCTTTCCCCAAATACTTTCGCCGCCGGTCCCGTTGCCGTTCGGGTCCCCTCCCTGAATCATGAAGTCTTTTATGACACGATGAAAAATTAGACCATCATAATATCCTTCTTCACCATGCTTTACAAAGTTTTCAACGGCCTTTGGGGCATATTCAGGGAATAATTTGATCTTAATTGTTCCCATGGATGTTTCCATTTCCACTAGTTTCTCATTTTCTGAAACCTCTGAAGATAGCTGTGGATAGACAGCATTTGTCACTGTTTTTTCCCCTTCCTTCTGCTCGTTTTTTGGCGCAGCAGTTTTTGTTTTTGATTGGGTGTCCTCTTTCTTCGAGCTTGTCCCACATGCTGCTAAAACTAGAACAATTGTTAGTAACGTAAATAGTATTTTCAAATTCTGTCTCATATATAATCCCTCCATTTTTACACTTTAACCGAAATTTCATTTTTTTGCACTTTGTTTTTAATTTAGACTATTTCATTATAAAATGAAAGATAGAAGAAAAAATTGCAGTCAGGAGTGGTTTTGATGGCAGAATTACAAGTTGGTGAAATTGTAACGGGGATTTATAAAACAGGGAAATATATCGGAGAAATAACCGAGATCCGTCCGCAGCATTATTTAGTCAGAGTGTTGGCGGTCATGAAACATCCGATGCAAGGAGATCTGCACAATCCCAAAAACGCTGATGTGCTTATTTTTCATGAAAGACGTGCGCTCAGCTTTAGGGAGCAGGCTAATATACCAAAGCAAATGGTCAAACCATTTGATAATGAAGTCCCCGATTATCTAGAATCTCTAAAGGAAGCAGTAGCCAAAATGAAAATGGAACTTACCGAGACACCTTCCCAATGGGCTGAGATGAGCATCAGGTCGTTGGAATCTTTGGAAAAAGATTATAAATTTTAACAAACTTAAGGCCAAATCAGTTTGAATGATTTGGCCTTTTATGCAAATTCATTTAACAGCTTTGAAAAGTCCACTCGATCACCAATCGTCGTTGGTTTTGGTTTTTCCAAATAGCGTTTATCCTTTTCAACGAGTTTGAATATATTATAGGTAGTCATCGCATCATCAAGTGCCCGGTGGTGCCGGCCCGTCCCTTCTTTACCATATTCCTGTACAGCTTTCCAAAGACCTGTTTGATTTTGATCACCAAAGAACCGTTTATATTCCATTGATAAATCTAATTCGGCACCATTAAAAGGAAAATCAGCCCCTGCCATTAAACAATTATGCCGCAGTACCTTCATATCCATATTTCCCCAAGTAACAATAGTGGTTTCCACATTCTCTTTATTGAACTCCGCCAATTTTTTAATAAGTTCATAAATCGATAAGCCATTGTCAACCTGCTGCTGTGAAATATGTAAGAATGATTTACAGCGGTCTGATAATTTAGGGAATTTTAATGGAGTAACGTAGGATGAGAATTGCTCCGTAACCTGATCTTCCATGACAGCCACAATTCCGACCTCGATAATTTCTGCGAAAAAGTCTTTCATACGAACATTGCGTTCAGGCATTGTGAATTCAAAATCAATAAATAAATATTGTCGTCTTGCTCTCATCTTTTTTCACCACCTTTTCTTTTCCTTCTTACTACCATTATATAAAGAAACCTGTACAAAAAATTGTGCTTTTTTTCTATTTTTTATATCTAATATTATAACACGATTTTTATGATAATTTTTTAAATTTTTGTGCAATTCGACTTAAAAGAGGATGGAAAAATAGCCCACCCCCTTGTAAAACCGATTTATTTCCTTAGTTTTATAATCGCCATGGTACACCTTGAAACACAGATGAGCCGGTCTTGTTCATCAGTAATTTTGATATCCCAAACCATGGTTGATTTTCCTTGATGCAGGACAGTTCCGACTGCTGTGACAACCCCTTCTGTTTTTGGACGAACATGGTTGGCGTTAATTTCTAACCCCGCAACACCTTCTGTTTCTTTATCAACCAATTCATAGGCACCAATACTTGCAACTGTCTCTGCTAAAGCAACGGATGCGCCACCGTGCAGCAATCCAAACGGCTGTTTCGTCCGTTCATCTACAGGCATTGTAGCGACGACTTTCCCTTCTTCTAAATGAGTAATCTCAATCCCCAGTGCCTCAATTAATGTATCTTTGACCATTTCCATCCCTCCGTTATGTATTCTGTTTCCCTCTTAACCTATTCTCCATTTTGGGGAGTTTTCCTTTATGTATCACTTCAGTTTCATGAAAAAAACAGCCGCAAGAGCTGTTTTTAACTTCGTTGTTAATAGTAACCTGGATAGCCCATTGGCGGGTAACCCATTGGGGGATAGCCCATTGCCGGATAGCCATAGCCGCCATAAAATGGGCGGCTTGCTACAAATCCTCCCGCCAATCCGCCCCCAATTAAACCACCTAAAAAGCCAAGTCCACCTATCGCTAACGGCCAACCAAGCAACCCGATAAATCTTTGATCCTGTACCGGGTATGGCTGATTTCGGTATGGGTATGGATACGGGCTTTGATATGGGTACATGCCGCTTTACCTCCTTTTTCTGCGATACTTGCCTACACTATTTCATATGCGAAATGCGTGGGTTTGGAGTGGGCTGTATCCATTTAAAAAAGCCTCCGAACAAGTCTGGAGGCTTCCTTCTTTAATTTTTGGCAAACGGCTCAAACCGTTCAACAAACAATGCAAGTGTACGGGCCATAACTCCTGTAGCTCCCGCTGGACCGAGATCGTGGGCTTTTCCCGTGGTAGCCGTCCCAGCAATATCTAAGTGAACCCATGGTGTGCCCTCAGCAAACTCTCCGATAAAGGCACCGGCGACAAGGGCATGGCCCTCACTTCCCGGGGAATTATTTAAATCCGCGACTTTACTATTTCTTACGCGCTCTTTTTCCGTTTCAAACAATGGAAGGAGCCACATCTGCTCCCCTGCTTCTACCGCTGCTTCTAGGACTTGTTCATATAATGTTTCATGGTTTGTCATAGCACCAGTCGTATGGAGGCCAAGTGCAGTTATGACTCCGCCTGTTAAGGTCGCAACATCGACTAAATAATCAGCCCCGTGGTGCTTAGCATAGGTTACGGCATCAGCTAAAACGAGACGTCCTTCTGCATCCGTATTTAACACCTCAATCGTTTTCCCACTCATTGAGGTAATCACGTCATCAGGCTTAAACGCGCCACCACTTATCATATTATCAGTTGATGGGATGACAGCGACCACGTTTTGCTCCGGTCTGGTTTCGCCGATAATTTCCATAGCACCGAGAACAGCGGCTGCTCCGCCCATATCTGTCTTCATGCCGACAATGCCGGCCTTTGTTTTAATAGAATAACCGCCGGTATCAAAGGTAATGCCTTTTCCAACTAGACCGATAACATCCTTCCATTCATCTCTCCCTTGATATTTCAGCACAATCATTTTCGGAGGCTCTACAGACCCTTGATTAACAGCAAGGAATGCTCCCATCCCCAGCTTTTCAATTTCCGCTTTATCGAGGATTTCTATTTCGAAATCATATTTTACTGCCAGTTCAGCGGCATATTTAGCCATTTCTGTAGCCGTAAGTAAGTTCCCTGGTATATTCACAAGTGTCCGCGCAGAATTCGTCCCTTTGCCAAACGCATAGCCAACCGTTAGCGAGGCTTGAATATCCTCTTCTTCGAATGTCTCACTATAAACCGTAATATTCTCAAGTTTTCTCTCTGGCTCATTAGATTTTTGCCGATAGCCATCGAATTGATAGGTTGAAAGTGCAAACGCTTCACTCAATGCATGTGCTGCATCAAAGCCATCTAATTCCTCTGTAATGAATGAATCTAAATAGACAGCTGTTTCTTCTAGCTTACTTACCTTTACTTCTTTAAAAAGCTTGCCTAGCGCCTCTCTTAGTTTATCAAAGGACAATTCCTTTTCCTTGCCAAGACCAACAAACCAAATTCGTTTCGCTCCAATTTTCCCAAAGCTATGTACTTTACTAATCTTTTTTAACTTAGCTGATATATCACCTGATTTAACCAGTTCTGTCAGCTGTCCATCAAACTTCTCATCCAATGAAGCCAATGATCCTGAAAGTTTTTCCGGCTTATCAAAAAGTCCGATGATTAAGCCCTCATGCTCAGAGGATAGCTCCCATTCATTTTTTACATGAAACATATTAACCCCACCTTCGTGTTATTCTACCCCATTATATCGGAAAAGTTTTTTTATTTCGACTATCTAATCATCTTCCATGTACAGCAGCAAATAGGGCAGCTTTGGCAAATCCTCGACTTCCTCGAATGAAACCTTGTCGATGTTTTTTGGAAAAATAACTAAGCATTCTTCAATAAATGGGTAGACCTTTTCTAAATCCAGTCCCCAGTACTTAGGGCGGTAGGCTTGCAGATAATCATGTGCCGTTTGCATCATCACACGTGCCCCCTTCACATTACCGTACTCATAATGATAAATAGCCACACTCATCTGCAATAAACCTTTTAAAAATAGATTATCTTTTTCCATCATCCACATTTCTTCAAGTAAATCGTGGCATGTATAATAATCCCCTTCATTGAAACTGACAAAGAATTCATAGTATTCGATTGGGTAGTCATTCAGCAAGATGGGCCCCCCTCAAACGAAAGTTTGCTTACTCTCCCAATCCTATCATTTTATATTAAACAAAAAAACAGGCACACTGCCTGCTTTCCTACCTTTTTTCTGAGCTAATATACTGTTGGCGAAATACCTGCAGTGATTTATCTTCGTTTAATGCCTGTAATTGCTCCTCTGTTAGCTTCCCGTCTCCATTTTGAACAACATAAATATCGACCTGCCTTTTTCCCCAGTGCTTATACACATCTTCAACACTATTATAATAAAGGTCTAATTTATTGCCCTTTATAGCTCCTCCTTTATCAGCAACGACCCCATATCCGTAACCAGGGATAAAGAGAATGGTGCCAATCGGAAAAACGGTTAAATCTGCTGCGACAGTAGAAAATAAATCACGCTTCACTTTTACTCCAGAGTAGGTAATCCCATATTCAGGATGGCCCTGTTTTTTTCCTGTTGATTCATAACCGGCTGTATAGCCTGTCGCTGTAACTGTATGTTTAGGGTATTTAGACCAATCAAAAGCATCCTCTAGTAATGGCGGGGGCGTCCCAGTAACGGTTTCACTTGTCGAGACTGCTGACGCAAATTGAATAATCAGTGATTTTGCATTTACGCCAGATATGGATTGGAATGTCGCTCCTAATGCCAAAAAGAAAAGGCAAGTCATGGCAAAGCGCTTTGTCCAATTTTTCATTTTATTCATTAAATTTTTCACTCCTCCCAAAATATTCATTCCCAAAGTACAGGGAATTATACAGAGGAGGTTAAAAAAAAGACCATTACCTATAGGTAAAAGTCTTAGAACATTTGGTATCCGTTTTTCCGTAACAGTTTTATCGTAAAACCGGCAGCGATTGCCCCTGCTAGTCCACTAACTAAAATGAGAATATCAGCAGTTCCTAACGAACTGAATCTTTGTCCTAGCTCTAGAAAAGCTGCTTTGCTATTTGTAAAATATTCACTAAAACTTACTTTATCTACTATTAAAATTGCCACAATAGGGTACACTATCGCCATAACCCATGACATTCTTAGGAGCATATTTAGGATAAATCCAATTCCAAAAAATAATACAAAAAATAGCACGATTGATATGATTAAAACAACGATGCTCATTTGCACCCGAGATTCCCCCTTTATACATCAACATTTAGTGTACTGAATGTCGAAAAGGGAGTCAATAAAATATGCTCCTAATCTGCAAAAAAGAGCCCTTCGAAATGATTTCGAAGGAGCACTTTGCATTTAATCCTATTCCTTTTTCTTGCCAGTTCCACCACAGCAGGAACAAGTTTCCGAGCCCCCAAGCAGCAATTGAAAATATCCTTTTCCAGAACAGTAATCACAGTTTTTTGTATCCACGCTCTTTATTGTCATTTCTATCATCCCCTCGAAATCATTGACTTAATTTTCTGATAATATACCAAGGATTCTAAAAAAAGAAAAGAGCTAAATTCATGCAAATTCCTAAAAGAAAACGGATACATTTAAAGTTTTCTTTCATTTCCGAAGTGTTACTTAAATTTTTGAAAAATTACAAAAATATTTTATAAGTAGTATAACCAAACTGATCACCAGGGTTAATGCCATCAATCCCTGGTTTTATGAGTGAGGCATTTTGTGTAATTAAATAGTGTAAAAGAATGGACGCATCCTTTTCTAGAAGCAATTCCTCCGGTGACATAAAGCGAGCATCGTACAATTCATATTCTTGATGGATGATCGTCCCTTCCTCAATTGGCTCAAGTAAAAACAGGATCATATTATCACTTATTTCTTCTTTTATGACGCCCGTTCTTAAACCAATAAGCCCCTTAACGGTACAATCAATCCCGGTTTCTTCCTTTACTTCCCTAATGACTGCTTCATCGGCCGTCTCTCCCATTTCTACAAAGCCTGCCGGCAATGACCATTGGCCCTTTAAGCCGCCATATCTTTTCTTCACGACAAGCCAATGACCTTCACTCGACTTAACCAAGCCGGAAACAGCTAGCCAAACCTTCCCACGCTTTTCACGATTGCTCATCCCAACACACCCCTAAAAATAGAACACTTTTCTCCCATCATATAAAGAAAACTTGCTGATTGGCAAGCCCGTTAGGCGATGACAGAGGAGTAGTTGCCCTTGTACCAGATAGGAAAGTTATAATTTCCTATCCGCTCAAAAAGGGACAGATTTCTCTGTCCCTTAGGAAAAACATTTATTAGAATACCTTAAATTTACCCTTTTTCATAACGAGGCCTGCGCCGCCAATCATGTATAGAGCACGATTGTCGATTACTTTTTTCATAAATGATGCTTTAGCACCAGTAAGCTTTTTACCAAAGACAACCCCAATGGCATCATCTTCACCAAGTGAACAAACCGTTCCTTTATTGTCAAAAGTAAAGGATTCAAGGTCTGTCTTGTTGCGGATTAATGCAGCGATGTTACGAGCGACAAGCTCACCTTGCTGCATGGAAATTTGCGCTGTTGGAGGATATGGACGATTGATTTCCTCATTAATCACTAGTGAACTGTCACCGATTATGAAAACATCGTCAAATCCAGGAGCACGAAGATCAGGATTTACCTTTACACGTCCTCGCATTGCTTCGAAACCGGATTTTTCAATAATCGCGTTTCCACGAACTCCTGCGGCCCAAACAACCGTCTCAGCCTTAATTTCATACGGTTCTTCGTCGCCTTTTCCAACAATAATCGCACCAGGAGTGGCTTCCTTAATAGCCGTTCCAATTAAGAACTCTACGCCTTTACGTTCAAGCTGTGAAACCGCATAGTTAACTAATTCAGGGTCAAAACCAGGTAATACGGTTGGAGCTGCCTCCACACAAGTAATTCTTACTTTATGGAAATCAACATCGTACTCATGGCATAATTCCGGAATTCGGTTCGTTAATTCACCAAGGAATTCAATTCCGGTAAAGCCTGCCCCACCGACAACAATGGATAAACGATTATCGTTCTTCTCTTCTTCCATATTATAAGTGGCAAATTGGTATTCAATATGCTCACGCAACTGACGGGAAGAATTAACATTGGTAATACCAAATGCGTATTCTTTTAACCCTTTAATACCAAACGTTTCTGGTTCACCGCCAAGTGCGATGACAAGGTAGTCATAATTGACTTCCCCTTTTTCTAAGATAACTTTCTTTTCGTCTTTATTTATCTCAACCACAGTATCTTGAACAAAATCAACCTTGCTGCGATCGATTACATTACTAATATCATAGCGTACCTTGTCATGATGCATTGTACCTGCAGAAGCCTCATGCAGCCATGTTGTTTCATAATGGTAGTCATTTTTATTCACTAATACAATATCCGCTTCATTTACACCAATTAACTTTTGCAAACGAACTGTTGTTAGAAGTCCGCCGTAACCTGCACCGAGAATAACAATTTTAGGCTTTCTCAAAGTGATCACTTCCACCTTTTTAGTATTTTTGAATAAATCCTCTTTTTCTTATCTTCCACTGCTTTATCCATTTTTATTTTTCAATGCGGAAAAATGTATGTGATATAATTCACGAATATCAAGAAAGAAAAAGAACTGAATCGTAAGCACACAGGGAATGACAGAGATTTAGTAGATTTATCAGCAGAAAGATGTAAGAACTTCCCAGTCATTCATAAAAATGTACTTTTTTTGTCACAAAATCTTAACAATATATCCACATTACATCTTATGCTACTTTCACCCTATTTTCAAGCGATTTTTTGAATTTATTTAACTTAAGAATATTGTAAATTTTATATTTTTATTACACTTAGCAATTGAACAAAAAATTTTTCCCAGTCAGAATATTTGACATAAAGATGTGAGGATTTTCTATTTTATGATATTATAGTGAATGGAGTTTGTTACTACTAGTTGGGGGGATACGGAGTGCAAGAAAATCAAAAAGTTTATGATATTACGATTATCGGCGGCGGCCCTACCGGTCTATTTACTGCCTTTTACGGGGGAATGAGACAAGCATCAGTAAAAATCATTGAAAGCTTGCCACAGCTAGGCGGTCAATTGTCAGCCCTTTATCCGGAAAAATACATTTATGATGTTGCCGGTTTCCCAAAAATCCGGGCACAAGAATTGATAAATAATTTAAAAGAGCAGATGGCTAAGTTCGAACCGACTGTTGCGCTTGAGCAATCTGTAGAAAAATTGGAAAAGCAGGAAGATGGCATTTTTAAATTAACAACCAATAAGGAAGTCCACTATTCCAAAACGATTATTATTACTGCCGGAAATGGAGCTTTCCAACCGCGTCGTTTAGAGCTTGAAAGTGCTGCTCAATATGAAAAGAAAAATCTTTACTATTTTATTGAAGATTTAAATCAGTTTGCCGGTCAAAAAGTAGTTGTGTTTGGCGGCGGCGATTCCGCAGTCGACTGGGCCTTAATGCTTGAACCAATTGCCGAAAAAGTAACCATTGTTCACCGTCGCGATAAATTCCGCGCCCATGAACATAGTGTGGAAAACTTGTGTAATTCCAAAGTTGATGTTAAAACTCCTTATGTTCCTGCTGAATTAATCGGGGATGAAAATGGAATTAATCAGGTAGTTCTTGAAACAGTAAATGGTGAAGAAAAAGAAACGATAGATGTCGATGCTGTCATCTGTAACTACGGATTTGTTTCTTCCCTTGGCCCAATAAAAGAATGGGGTCTTGAAATCGAAAAGAATTCCATTGTTGTGAATTCAAAAATGGAAACGAATACACCGGGCATTTATGCTGCCGGAGATATTTGCACATACGATGGTAAAGTGAAATTAATTGCCTGCGGATTTGGTGAAGCACCGACTGCTGTTAACAACGCAAAATCCTATATTGATCCAAAAGCAAAAGTACAGCCATTACACAGTTCTTCGATGTTTAATAAGTAAAAGATAAAGGCGTCCGATGGGCGCCTTTATTGTTTGAAAATGATTAGCATTCTTCTGGTGTTCCCGTTGCAGTTGCAGTTCGGAACGATGACCCGCAGCCGCACGATGCGATAGCATTCGGATTATCAATGGTAAAGCCGCCGCCCATCATCGACTCTTTATAATCGATTTTCGTATCTTGAAGAATAGCAGCACTTTCCTTATCAACTAGTACTTGAATACCATGCTGCTCGAACTGAAGGTCATCGTCGTTTACCTCGTGATCAAAGCCCATACCATAAGATAGACCGCTGCAGCCGCCGCCTTTTACGCTAACCCGTAAAAAAGCTCCCTCTTCTTCATTATGCTTCATCATTTCTTTTATGTGTAAAGATGCTGTTTCTGTTATAATAACTACTTCTTTGCTCATTATTTCTCCCCCTTTTTTTGAGGCTTTAATTATAGTATATACACTTGATACCAATGACTCAAATGTTTAGATTCTTCTTATTATCATATGATATATATATAAAAAGGGAGCGGCACGCTCCCTTTTATTAAAACATGGGATTTTCCTCTAAATATTCATAAATGTTATCGACCAGCTCATCAGGTGTGTTTCCTGTTACAACTTCACCGTTAACAAGAGCATATAAATTCATGGCACATTTCCCACAGTAGCCGAGGCATCCATATTCAATAATATCCAAGTTAGGATCTTTTTGTAGTTTTTCAAGTGCCTTCTGTGCACCGTTCGCCAGGTTGCTAATACAAAATTCAATGATCGGTTTAAACATTGCTTTCACCTCTCCACAGTTAATTATCCTACTCTATTTAACGAACTCCGTCAAATACCATGTTCACGGACTTAGTGTCAAGAACAACATGAAAAATGTTGTTATTTGGACACAATTTAGATATACTCGTATGTGGTTAAAGAAACAGAATATTATCTTGAAATACTTACCAATTTTATATGAAAACGGTTTAAAACAAAGGGGAATTTAAAAAATGAAAAACCTTGTCATTCTTGGTGGGGGATATGGTGGTATGAAGATTTTGAACGAACTTCTTCCTAACCATTTACCGGAAGATGTGACGATTACACTTGTCGACCGGGTCCCATACCACTGCTTAAAAACAGAATACTACGCGTTAGCTGCGGGAACGATTTCAGACAAAGAAGTACGCGTTGCTTTTCCTGAACATCCTCGTTTAGAAGTTATATACGGGGAAGTAACTGGGATCGATACTATGGATCGAAAAGTAATAATGAACGATGCTGAACCACTTGCCTATGATGACCTGATTATTGGGCTTGGCTGTGAGGACAAATACCACGGAGTTCCGGGCGCGGACCAATTTACTTACAGTATCCAAAGCATCGAAAAGGCACGACTTACCTACTCCGTCTTAAACAACCTCGGCCCTGGCTCTGTTGTTGGGATAGTCGGCGCTGGTTTAAGCGGGGTTGAATTAGCAAGCGAATTAAGTGAAAGCCGTGAAGATCTGAACATCAAATTATTTGATCGTGGGAAGCATATTCTTTCGGCGTTCCCGGAGCGTTTAAGTAAATATGTTGAAAATTGGTTTGTCAGAAATAATGTGGAGATTATCAACAATTCCAATATCACCAAGGTTGAAAAAAATCGGTTATATAATCATGATAAGCCAATTGATTGTGATGTAATCGTTTGGACTGCAGGAATCCAGGCCAATAAAATTGCTCGTGATATGGATTGCGAAAAAGATCGGACTGGAAGGCTGATTGTTACTCCCCACCATCATTTGCCTTCAGATGAACATGTGTTTATCGTTGGTGACTGTGCAAGCTCGCCACATGCCCCTAGTGCCCAACTTGCAGAAGGGCAGGCAGAACAAATCGTAGAAGTTTTGAAGAGGCGCTGGAATGGTGAAGAATTGCCTGTCACTTTCCCGCCAATTAAGTTAAAAGGCATCCTCGGCTCACTCGGAAAAAAACAAGGCTTCGGGATGATGGCAGACCGCGCCATCACAGGACGTGTCGCCCGTTTATTAAAATCGGGGATACTGTGGATGTACAAGTTTCATAACGGATAAAAAAAAGACGAAGCATTCCAATTTGAGGGAATGCTTCGTCTTTTTAATTTGCTTTATATCCATATGTCTCAAGCTCTGCAAAAATGGTCTTTAGACGCGGGTTCCCTTCGCCAACGATTTTTTCTTTGATGACGACGACCGGATAAAACATGTCCTCTTCAATTACTCTTTTGGCGAAAATTAATTTTTCATCTTCTCCAGATGGCTGGAAAATATCAACGTAAGTCATTTTAACGGGCTGGTCAGGAAACTTTCTAGCAATCGCCGCTTCCAGCCATTCAAAAGTCTCTTTGGAAGAAGGTAAATTCACACAGCTCGGGCATAAGGTTTGTGCTCCATAAAGAACAATTTCCACTTCAGTCATACACATCAAAATCATTCCTGTCGTTTTTCATTCATTTTACTATAAACAATAGTTAAATGTCTGTAAATGTGTCTTTTCCTAATTTCTGAGAATGGATTTTTAACACGGATGACATTATAATATAATTAGGAAAGGAGTCGATTAACATGGAAGAACAAGAAATGTTTGAGCAAGTTCAAGAAGTATTAGATAAATTACGTCCATTTCTTCTTCGCGATGGCGGGGATTGCGAATTAGTAGATGTAGAGGATGGCATTGTTAAGCTCCGCTTGCTAGGTGCGTGCGGCAGCTGCCCAAGTTCCACAATCACATTAAAAGCCGGCATCGAAAGAGCTCTTTTAGAAGAAGTTCCTGGTGTTGTAGAAGTAGAGCAAGTATTTTAATGAATGTGAAAAAGCGATTGCCTATGGCGGCAATCGCTTAATTTATGCGGCTAAGCCTTCACTAAGGGCATCCAATCTTTATTCACTAGCGTCTTTGGAGCTTTTCCATCTAAAACTGCCTTGATATTATCAATACAGAGCTTCATCATCGTCACTCTCGTTTCGATACTTGAGCTGCCGATATGCGGCAGTGCAATAACATTGGCGAGCTTGAGTAACGGGTGGTCTGCATGGATTGGTTCTTTTTCAAAAACATCCAGCCCTGCCCCAGCAATATCTCCTGCAACAAGCGCCTCATATAATGCCTGTTCATCGATAACAGGTCCTCTAGAAGCATTGATGAAAATAGCAGACTGTTTCATTTTTTTAAACACTTCACGGGTAAACATACCTTTTGTTTCAGCAGTAAGTGGAGTTAGGCAAACGATAAAATCGGACTTTTCCACGAGCTCAGAAAAAGACACATACACTGCACCCAACTGCTCCTCGACCTCAGGCTTTCTTGACCGGTTATGATACAGAATGTTCATATCAAAACCTGTTCCTCGTTTGGCAACTGTTTCGCCGATTTTCCCCATTCCCACAATACCAAGGGTTTTATGGTGAATATCCTGACCTGCTAAAAGTAAGGGGCTCCAGCTCTCCCATTTTCCTTCTTTTACAAACTCGGCAGCTTCGACAATCCTGCGAGCAGTTGCCATAAGCAAACCAAAGGTTAAATCTGCCGTTGTGTCCGTTAAAACATCGGGTGTATTGCAAACAGCTATCCCTTCTCTGCTAGCGCTCTTTACATCAATATTATCAAATCCAACTGCCAGGTTTGCAACAACCTTTAAATTTTTTCCTGCAGCTAAAATACTCTCATCGATGGAATCCGACAGAACGGTCAGCATAGCATCAGCTTTTTTTGCTTCTATCAATAAGACATCTTTGGGGACAGGAATATCCTCATGTTCCCACATGTTCACATCATATTTTTGCTGTAATGGTTTAATAATTTCTTCTGGAAGCTTCCGGGTAATATAAATGTAAGGCTTCATTCTATGTCACTTCCTTAGCTGTTTTCTATTATTTTACCATAAGTTTATTAGCAGCTCCCTCTTAAAGCTTGGAAACATCCATTATTGAAAAAGCCACTCCAGGTGTGGCAGGTTCAATTGTTTAATCGGTGCTCCTGATAGTTGGAAGAATCCCGCTAAAAACCGTTCATATTCACTTGATTGTCGTAATATTTTACTAAGCCGCTCTTCTAACACCTTCTTGTCCTGTTCAGAGCGCGTTATATAATAACTTTCAATACAATCAAAATAGTGCAGCGGAAAAACTAATCGTGAATACAATAAACGCCAGGAAAAGGAAGACAAAGGCGCGATACTTTGGTATTCCTCAAAAAACTGCCTTAATTCAACATCATATGTCTGGATATTGCGAAAATACCTCTCCCTTGTCCATTCAGCCAAGTCGCGGCTTCGATGGTCAAGCACCCAATCAAACGGATTTTTAATCATGTATTGGCTGTGAGGCCCCCATGTTTTCTTGGTAAAGCGCTCATGACAAACCGTACCGCTATCCGTTTCTAGTGGCTCATCATCAAGCTCAGTATCGACTAAATATTGTATCGCATTCTCCGTTAATCCCAGATAATAAGGAAAGGAGTCGATAAACATCCGTTCAAACTCATCTTCAGGTGTTTGGAACAGAAGACCGTTCCACACCTTTTCCATTTGCTCTAGACGCTTTTCCCACAAGGACTTCCATTGCCCAATCCGGCTTGAACGTTCGATTTGAAAAGGAACCCTCCGGCCGCGCTCATGAAATTTAGCCAGTTTCCGGCCTAATTTTATCCTCCGCCCCTCTTCGATTTGCCGACTTGCTAAAACACAATATTTATTTTCTTCCCATGTCGTAATTAACTGGCCTTCCTTCGACGGCAAAAAAATAGGAACATTATGGTCCCCATAATTCCGCATATGCTCGGCAATTTTCTCAAGTTCAATAATATCTGCTTCTTCCTTACCAGCAGGATTAGAAATTAAATACAGCCAGCCATTTCCTCTCAGCGCATCATAGGCATCTAATTTTACATATTCCTCCACTGTAATTCCATATTGATTTTCAAGCATTTTCTGAAGCATCTTTCCACCCCATCTTCAAACCTCTTTTTACCTCATGTATATGTTTTAGCTTTCAAAAACTTGTTGTCTTCGCAGTCATTTTAAAAATAAGAAAAAAGGAAAAATATAGAAGATATGATAATTGCTCTTTTTACGTTAAAATTGCATATAATATGGAAATAGAGTATATATATAGTGAAAATCTAAAGAAAAGGTGATCAAGAAATGGCAGACGATAAAAAAGTAGATCTAACCGAAGAAACAGCACGCAGATGGATGAAGGAAAGAGGCGTGGAGGTTCAGGACATGGCCGATTTAGTCTTCTTTCTGCAGGAAAAATATCATAAAAATTTGAAAATGGAAGACTGCATCGCAAACGTAGAACGAGTCCTTTCAAAACGCGAAGTACAAAATGCCATTATAACAGGAATACAGCTTGATATGCTTGCCGAAAAAGGAATGCTCGAAGAACCTTTACAATCAATCATCGGAACAGATGAGAGTCTATATGGCGTCGATGAGATTCTCGCCTTTTCAATCGTTAATGTTTACGGCTCCATTGGGTTTACCAATTATGGATACATTGATAAACTGAAGCCTGGGATTTTAGCGCATTTAAACGATAAATCAACAGGTGAATGTCATACATTTTTAGATGATATTGTCGGGGCAATTGCCGCTGCAGCCTCAAGCAGATTGGCACACCGGGCAGCAAGAGAAGAACGGGAAAAATAAACATCAAAAAAAGGATGGATTTTCCATCCTTTTATAGTTCCCACTCATCTAAGGTATCAATGGAATAAGTCGGCATCTGGTCATAGCCAGCAAGCAATTCCTTGGTCGTTACTCCTGTATGAACTAATAATGTATCAATACCAGCATTCATTCCCGCAGAAATGTCAGTATCATAATTATCGCCAACCATCAGCGTTTCTTCTTTTGCCGTTCCTAATACCTTTAGGGCCTGTTCCATAATGATCGATTCCGGCTTGCCGATAAAAACGGGCTTTGTTTGAGTGGAAACGGTAATCACTGAGGTCATCGCCCCATTTCCCGGGACTAGTCCCCTCTCTGTTGGTATCGCGATATCGCCATTTGTAGATATAAATGTTGCTCCATTGCGAACCGCTAAACAGGCAATGGTCAGTTTTTCATAGCTAATCGATCGGTCGATTCCTACCACGACAAAATCGGCATCTTCATCGGTAAAATGCAATCCCTTTTCTTTAATGGCTGTCCGAATGCCCTCTTCCCCAATCACATAAACGGAAGCATCATTTTTTTGTTCATAAATGTAATTGGCTGTCGCCTGACTTGTGGTAAACACGAGCCTTTCTTCCGCAGGGATGTCAAAACCGATCAGTTTTTCGGCTACCTGTGCCGGCGTTCTCGACGAATTATTGGTCACAAATAAATAAGGGATACCGTGAGCCCGAAGCTTTTTTACAAAATCGGATGCTGCTTCAATCCGTTCTGTTCCTTTATACATCGTTCCATCTAAATCAATCAAATAACCTTTATATTTTTTCATCCCAATCACTCCTAAAAATTATCCTTCCCAATCAAAAGAAAAAAGACCGTGCGTACGGTCAATTTTTAAACGCCGAAACTGGTCCTAATTCATTCGTAAGATAATGACGTACATTCGCCGAAAAATTTACTAATTCAGGAAGGTGCTTTGAAAACTGGTCCTGAATTTCGCGATGGTCTATTTCGATGTAATCCTGGACAAGCACTTTTCGATATTGAATAAG
>Ga0213822_1000105_pt1 | contig 90006 bp, 87 predicted proteins | sample MC6MC0908MG_FD_179872 | JGI IMG/M metagenome (GOLD analysis project Ga0213822, IMG submission 179872) | Enriched soil aggregate microbial communities from Iowa State University, Ames, United States - MC6-MC0908-MG | ecosystem: Environmental > Terrestrial > Soil > Unclassified | place: USA: Iowa... | reverse complement strand
CATTCCTTGAATAATTCAGTAAGGAACGGAATTTGTAATAATGGCTCGCCGCCGCTCACCGTGATACCGCCCCCAGAGGCTTCAATAAAAGGAAGATAGCTCATTAAATCATCCATGATTTCGGAAACGGTCATTTGCTTGCCCGAGCCGATTTCCCACGTATCTGCGTTGTGGCAAAACTGGCAGCGTAACAGGCAGCCTTGAGTAAAAATGACATAACGAATCCCAGGGCCATCAACAGTCCCTAATGTTTCGATAGAATGAATATTTCCGTTCATGATGATAATCTCCTCTCATTTTTAAGCAGGAGCTCCCGTTAAGAAGGGGGAGCCCCTAAAAAGTCTAGTTAAAGTGATTCATGGAAAGTTCGGTTTATTACATCAAGCTGTTGTTCTTTTGTTAATTTAATAAAGTTTACTGCATACCCTGAAACACGAATCGTTAATTGCGGGTATAGCTCTGGATGTTCCATGGCATCAATAAGTGTTTCTCGATTAAAGACGTTTACATTTAGATGATGCCCCGTTTTCATTGAATAGCCATCTAAAATGGAGACTAAATTGAGAACCTGACTTACTTCTTCTTTTCCAAGTGCTTTCGGCACGATAGAGAAGGTATTGGAAATTCCATCCATTGCATAGCTGTATGGAAGCTTGGCAACAGATGATAGCGAAGCTAATGTTCCTTTTGTATCACGTCCATGCATTGGGTTAGCCCCTGGAGCAAATGGCTCACCAGCGCGGCGTCCATCAGGTGTATTACCTGTTTTCTTCCCATATACCACGTTTGAAGTAATCGTAAGAATGGAAAGTGTGTGTACAGAATTACGATAGGTTTGGTGTTTGCGTAGCTTTCTCATAAAGCTTTCGACAATTTCAACAGCAATGCTGTCAACACGATCATCGTTGTTTCCGTATTTAGGGAAGTCACCGTTTACTTTAAAATCTACTGCAAGGCCGTTTTCATCACGGATTACTTCAACTTCACCGTATTTAATGGCACTTAAGGAGTCAGCAACAACACTTAATCCGGCTATACCTGTTGCCATTGTGCGAAGAATTTCTGTATCATGTAAAGCCATTTCAATTCGTTCGTAGCTATACTTGTCATGCATGTAATGAATAATATTCAAGGTGTTAATATAAAGACCTGCAAGCCATTCCATCATATTATCAAATTTTTGCATGACTTCTTCGTAATTTAATACATCTGACGTAATTGGCTGATATTGCGGTCCTACTTGAATTTTTAACTTTTCATCGACTCCTCCGTTAATAGAGTAGAGCAATGCTTTAGCGAGGTTTGCACGAGCACCAAAGAATTGCATTTGTTTGCCGATTTCCATCGCTGATACACAGCAGGCAATTCCATAGTCATCGCCATATTCCGGACGCATGATCTCGTCATTTTCATATTGAATAGAGCTGGTTTTGATTGACATTTTTGCGCAATATTTCTTAAAACTTTCAGGCAGCTGTGTTGACCATAATACTGTTAAGTTTGGTTCTGGAGCTGGTCCTAAATTATCTAGTGTATGAAGGAATCGGAATGAGTTTTTTGTTACCAAAGGACGTCCGTCAAGCGCCATACCGCCAATAGATTCTGTTACCCATGTTGGATCACCGCTAAATAATTCATTATAATCAGGTGTACGTGCAAATTTTACAAGACGAAGCTTCATGACAAAATGGTCGACTAGTTCTTGTGCTTCCACTTCTGTTAATGTTCCGGTTTGTAAATCTCTTTCAATATAGATGTCAAGGAAAGTAGATACGCGGCCAAGGCTCATGGCTGCCCCGTTTTGCTCCTTGATGGCTGCTAAATACCCTAAGTACAACCATTGGAAGGCTTCCTTAGCAGTTTCAGCAGGGCGAGAAATATCAAAACCATAGCTGGCAGCAAGTTCCTTCAGTTCTTTCAGTGCACGGTATTGCTCAGAAAGTTCCTCGCGTAATCGAATATTATCTTCTGACATAACACTGCTTGTATTTTTAAAATTCTTTTGTTTTTCTTTCATTAAGAAATCAACGCCATATAAGGCGACACGACGATAATCCCCGATAATGCGACCACGTCCGTAGGCGTCTGGAAGTCCGGTAATGATCGCAGCCTTACGAGCCATCAGCATTTCTTCTGTGTAGGCATCAAATACACCTTGATTATGAGTTTTTCGGAACTCGGTAAAAATTCTTTCGATTTCAGGGTTTAATTCATATCCGTATGCTTCACAAGCTGCTTTTGCCATCCGTATTCCACCAAAAGGCTGCATCGAACGATTAAAAGGTTTATCAGTTTGTACACCGACAACTTTTTCAAGGTCTTCATTAAGATACCCTGGTCCATGTGAAGTGATCGTAGATACGGTTTCGGTGTCCATCTCAAGGACACCGCCATTTTCACGTTCCTGCTTGGTTAATTCCATTACTTGTTCCCATAGTTTGTCTGTTGCATCAGTAGCACCTGTAAGGAAGGAATCATCGCCCTCATATGGATTAAAGTTTTTTAAAATAAAGTCGCGTACGTTTACTTCTTTTGTCCATGTACCTTTCTTAAATCCATGCCATTGTTCCATAATTTTTCACCTCTTTGATTATTAAGAAAACATATAACAGATTTGCTATTTATATCTTAATATAAGTATAACAGATGAAATGTGAAAAATGTCACATAAAGTAGGGTGTAATTGTTAAGATATTGTGAAGTGTTGTTGTAAAGGGGTTTTTTGGGGGAAAAATTGAAAACTATGTGAACGTGATGATAAATATCAGTGAAACTGTACTATAAAATAATTTTAAAATATAAAATCTGTTATATAAGAAAAAACCAATAATATCAACGTATATATAGTAAAAACCAATGGAACAGTGACTGCTGACGTATGAAAAAAGCAGGACGAATGAATCCTGCTCTTAATCGACAACAATATAGGCAATCATTGGACCATTATGGGATCTGTCTGCATGGACTTCACATATTAATCGATAAGTCCCCTCTTTGTCGAATTGAAGCGGAACGATTGTTTCCTCGCCCTTTTTTACAGTCCCCTTGATATTCGTCCCTTCAATATAAAATGGATGCTTTTCACCGTTAATACCGCTAATAAACAGATTTACTTTTTCTCCTTTTTCAAGAATAACGTTTCCCGGATCCCAACGGTACGATTCTATTTCTTTTCCATTTTTCATTGTGGACTTGAATTCTGCAGTAACCATATGGATTTCGCGGATCTCTTTTTCTGTTCGTTGGTTAAATACAGTGGAATCTCCAGCTTTTAACATGAACCAGGCTGAAATACTGGCAATTACTACACCAACAGCTAGAAAGAAAAGCAGGGTTTCTTTTTTAAAGACTAAGAATTTCACCAAATAACCTCCCCGATAATTGTCCTAATTAATACTTATGCGGAGTAGGGGGTAAAACTTGTCTCTTTTTTTAGTTCTTTTATAAACTGATTTTGCATGAATAGTAATAGATATGGAACATTGGATGAAATCATAACGGTTGAACATTAATGAAAATGTCTAGAATATTACTAAGCAATTTTCTATTATGGAATATATTTCTTTGTTTTTCTTTGTGAACAGTTTATAGTAAAAACAGGAACGAAAAATATAGGTGGTAATCTTGTTGGGGATCAGAAAAGAACAGGCATTAAAAACTGTAAAATTTATCTTTCCACTATTGTTGTTAATTTTTGCTATAATCGAGATAAAAAAATTTACCGGGAATTTGAATGTCCAATTACTCAAAAATGAAATTAATCAACTGAATTTCTGGAGCTTATTATTAATTTTAGTAATTACCCTTGCCGCTGTTTTACCAATGTTATTCTATGATGTCATATTAGTGCGCGTCTTAAAGTTAAACGTTTCAAAAAGAGAGCTGCTCGAACAATCATTTATTGCAAATTCTTTTTCTAATTTAATAGGTTTTGGTGGTTTAATTGGGGCCATGCTAAGAACTTATTTTTTCCATAAATTAGAAAGAGATAAACGGAAACTTCTTGGTGTTATTGCTTCTGTTTCGCTATATTATTTAACTGGAATTTCTCTTCTTTCTTGGATTGTAACGGTCCGTTACCGGCATTTTCCTCTGTTTGTCGATACAAAATGGCTCTATTTCGCTGTTTTAGGTGTTGGTTTATACTTACCCGTTTTTTTAATAATACATATGATAAAGTCTAAAAATGACAATCAGACATTGATTACCTCAAATGTTAGTATCAAGCTGGTCATAGTTTCAGTAATAGAATGGTTCGCTGTGTTTGCAGCTATTTATGTTTTAAGCAGGATACTAGGAATCTCGATCACTTTTGAAGATCTATTTCCAGTGTATATTGTGGCAGCATGTGCAGGAATCATCAGTATGATCCCAGGAGGACTGGGTTCCTTTGATTTAGTTTTTATTTGGGGAATGCAGAACTTACATATACCTGAAGAGAAAGTCCTTGTCCTGCTATTGTTTTACCGAGTCGGTTATTATTTCATTCCATTTTTAATCAGCTTGGTCTTTTTTGTAAAGCTTTATTGGGAAAGATGGAATCAATCTTGGAATTACCTTCCAAAAGCAATAGTTCAAGGCTTAAGTCATGTCATTTTAACTATGCTCGTTTTTTTTTCAGGCTTAATTCTGCTTTTATCAGCAAGTGTTCCTGGTATCATGTCAAGGCTTAAACTTGCTCAAGAGTTGTTGTCTTTTCCAATTATTAATGTGTCGCATCAGCTCTCAGTAGCGGCAGGGTTTTTACTGCTGGGTTTGTCGCGTGGCATTGAATATAGCGTGAAAAGGACATATGATTTGACGATGTTTGCGCTAATTCTAGCGGCATTATTCTCTATTTTTAAAGGAATCGATTATGAAGAAGCAATCTTTTTAATTATAGTTGCCCTGCTACTTAAAATGGCGAAGGGGCAGTTTTATCGTGAAAGTTATGTCCTTACTTGGGGAAAAACCATTTTCGATGTTACTGTCATTCTAATCATTACTTCAATGTATATTTTAATAGGGTATCTAAATTTGCCCATCGCAAAAGTAACCATCCCAACAAAGCTTTTACCGTATGTCATTGTCGATTATCGTGACCTATTTAAGAGTGCTGCTATTGGACTGGTGATAGCGTTACTTATATTGTTAATTGGTTATTTGATTAGTTTGCCGAAAAAATGGAAATTAGATACATCAATGGGTAATGAAAAGGAAATAACTAATCATTTAACAACGTATAAAGGCAAGGTCTTATCACATTTAATCTTTTTGCATGATAAATTTATTTTTTGGAACAGCCAAAAAAATGTTTTAATTACATTTCAAAAATACGCGGATAAATTAGTAATCCTTGGAGACCCGATTGGGGAGAAAAGGGAATTGTCGAATGCAATAGAGGAATTCCAAGAAATAGCCGACCTTTATGGTTTTACTCCCGTTTTTTATCAAGTTAGTGATGACATGCTTCCATACCTGCACGGACATGGCTTTGCATTTTTTAAATTGGGCGAGGAGGCGTTTGTTGAACTCAAGACCTTCTCTCTAACAGGAAACAAAATGAAGGGATTAAGGGCATTAAAGAATAAGTTTAACCGCGATGAATTTTTTTTTGAATTAGTAGAGCCTTCCTTTTCCACTGAACTGTTAGAAGAATTGAAAGGAATTTCAAATGAGTGGCTACAAGGGAGAAAAGAGAAAGGTTTTTCACTCGGTTTCTTTGATGAAACTTATTTAAATAAGGCACCCATTGCCATTGTCAGAGACGAAAATAGGCGAATTCTTGGCTTCATGAGCATTTTGCATGTATATGATGATCATCAAACTATTTCGGTTGATTTAATGAGAGTAAGACCGGATGCCCCCTCAGGTACTATTGATTTTCTTTTTCTTTCGTTAATTGATTGGGCCAAGGAAAAGGGCTATCACCGCTTTAATATGGGAATGGCACCTTTAGCGAATGTGGGTCTTTCGAGGTTCTCCTTTTTAAGCGAGAAAATAGCCGCCCAAATCTTTTTGCACGGCCATTTTATTTACCACTTCCAAGGCCTGAGAAAATTTAAACAAAAGTATACAAACATTTGGGAGCCTAAATATTTGGCATATAGGAGAAAATCCTCATTGCCCATCATAATGGCGCAGATTACATTGTTAATTTCAAAAAAGAGGGCTTAAATTTTGACCGGTAGGGTGATTCCTTACCGGTTTTATTTTTAGATACCTCTTTATTTTTTTGAAGAATCTGTTAAAATCAAATAGGGATTAAATGTAAGAGTAAGGGTGTTAACTATTGAAAAAATTCGTTTCTGTATTCATTATCGTACCACTCCTATTTACAATTCAAATATGTGTCTTTGCTGCGGAAACAGAGCAGATGGATTTAAAGAGTGAGGGTGCAGTTCTGCTAGATTCCGACAGTGGAGCAGTGCTTTATGCCAAAAATGGCAATGACAAAATGTACCCTGCAAGTCTTACGAAAATTGCAACAGCCATTTATGCGATTGATAAAGGCAATTTAAATAGTATCGTGACTGTCAGTGGAAATGCTGTTAGACAAGACGGAACGCGTGTCTATTTAAATGAAGGAGAACAAGTTCCATTAAAGAAGCTTATTCAAGGGATGCTGATAAACTCTGGTAATGATGCCGCCGTAGCAATCGCAGAACATATTGATGGAACCGTAGAGCAATTTGCTGAAAATCTAAATGTCTACTTGAAAACAATGATTGGTGTAAACAATACTCATTTTACCAATCCAAGCGGGTTATTTGATGAGAATCATTATACAACAGCTATGGATTTAGCTTTAATTACTAACTATGCTATTAAGAATCCCGTTTTTGCAGAAATATTTGGAACTAAAGTGCTTGAGTGGAAGGGGCAGTCCTGGGAGACTACACTTTTAACCCATCACCGCATGCTTAAAGGGGAGCTTCCGTATCCTGACGTTACTGGAGGGAAGACTGGTTATACAAGTGAAACGAAACAAACTTTAGCGACAACAGCGGATAATGGGAAAATTAGGTTGACTGCTGTCGTACTGAAGTCTGAGCTTAAGAATGATAAATATAATGATACCGCCATTTTGTTTGATTATGGTTTTAACGCTTTTCAGCATGCAATAATCAAACAGGGGGAAATTTATAAGGCCGAAAATAAAGAATTTTACCCTGAAAACGATACCCTGATTACCGAGAATGTTAAGGGGTGTATAAAAAAGATCAGTAATGATGGATTACTTTCAATTGAGGATCAAGATGGTCAGGTGCTTCAATCGATACAATTAAAATATAAAGAGCTGCCTAAGCCAAAAATACCTCCTCAGAAAAGTGAAAAATCGACAGAAAATAAGCAACAGCTTTTCCAAGTCAATACAATTTTTGGAATGTTGTTCATTGGATTTGCTGTTGTTTTGATTGGTTTCCATAAGAAAAGGACGAGGAAATACTAAAACTACATGAAAAAAACCATGGAAGGGTGGTCGTTTCTTTCCATGGTTTTTTTGTTTCATGTTTCCTTTCTAGTTTGTAATAGTTGGATTAAATTCCAATTCTAATTAGTAATATGAAAGTAGGAAAGGTAAATAAGTGGTAACGTGTGTACCCCACACATTTACGAGGGAAGAAAGGGGTGTGGATCAATGGATATGGATAAATTAAAACAATGGATGGATATTGCTAAGAATATGCATGGGGGAGAATTCTGGAACAATATTTTTGAGCAGGATTTTGCCAAGCAATTTATGAATGATCAACAATTTACCAAGCATTTTTCAAACCCTGAGGGCGAGTCTGCCCGGGAAGAGAGAAATACACGAACATTCCCCGCTATTGATTTATTAGAAAGTGAGAAAGAAGTTATTGTCATGATTGAGCTTCCAGGGGTGATGAAAGAAAATCTTGAATTAGCTCTAAACGGCAATATCTTAACCATAAAAGGCAAAGCCCTACCTATCCATCCACAATTAAATATAACGTATTCTGAAAGGTTTTATGGTGAATTTCAAAGGCAGATTACTTTACCGGATACTATTAGCCCGAATCAATTAAGTGCAAAATTTTGGAACGGGATCTTATTTGTAAGTTATCAACGAACGGTTGAAAAGGGAGAAATCATTCCCATCGACTAGTCCGTTTTATGGCTTTCATTCACGGGTCGAACATTTTTTATGTTCATCCTTTTAATGATTGGACATGTTAAGCTAGTTTCCCCATATAAATGTAAGTAAGGTATTAAATAAGGGAGTTTGTAGCATGTCACTAAAAAATGTATTCCTTATATTCAGGAAAAATGATGTTGAAAAGGAATTAAAGAAAAAATTGATTTCCTTAGAAATGAATATTGAGGAGTTGAAAAAAGCGCTGCAAGTCTTCCAGGAACAAAGTACGCCGGAAAAGGTGGTCCCATCAAAGGATCCTCCGATTATTATTGAAAAAATTAATATTGAAAAAATCGTTTTAGATAAATACGAGCTAAATAATAATTTTGGCCAACTTGGAATTAAAGAGTTAAAGGGTAAATTGAATATTGGGGCAACGTATGGAAGTGAGTTTACTCCAAATTTTGATGATGAAGTAAAGGTTGATAATAACCAAAATGAAAAAATGAAAATGCCTTCAGGAGAAAAAGGTCCAAAGGTTAATATTCAAGCAAAAAAGAACGAAAAAGACTAAAGTTGGAACCCTTTAGTCTTTCAATTGTGTAATTATTGCAGCCGGCTCTCCACTTGCTGGCATACTTCATCAGCTGACATCCCATTTGCATCAATGACAGAACCTTTTGTAAAGGTATCGTGCATACCCATCATGTTTGAATCAAGCCCCGTAACCACACAACAATCACAATTTTGCGCATCTGATTCCTGTTTTAGTTCTACCACATCATAGCCTTTTTCCCGTAGTGCTTGTTGAATATTTGTAAGAGATTGTTCTACTCCAACTTTTGCCATACAAAAACACCTCCTCCTGTAAATAATTTTGCCTAAGATAAGGGTAAATATTCCGTATAGGGAGAGATATATTACCAAAAGATATGATGGGAGGTGTGTCAAATGGGAAAACGAAGTAAAGGGAAAGCGGATCCATCCACAATCGGACTTAGTTCACCACAAGTAGAGGGTCAAGGAACAACAACGACAGAAACAGGATCAAGAGAAGAACCATCTTCTAGACGAAAACAAAAAAGATATTAAAGCAAAAAAAGGATGTCGCAAGAAGGGGGTTACCCCCACCTGGGACATCCTAGTTTGATGATTATTGGTACATTTCCGCAACTTGCTTTTGAATTTCCTCATTTTCAAGGTATTCATCATAGGTCATTTGTTTATCTACTAAGCCATTTGGTGTAAATTCAAAAATTCGGTTGGCAATGGTTTGAATGAATTGATGGTCATGTGATGCAAAAAGCATTGCCCCTTTGAAATTGATTAATCCGTTATTAAGTGCCGTGATCGATTCTAAGTCCAAATGGTTTGTTGGCTCATCAAGCAGTAAGACGTTTGCCCCATTTAGCATCATTTTTGAGAGCATACAGCGAACTTTTTCTCCTCCGGAAAGGACGCTTGCTTTCTTTAACACTTCCTCTCCAGAAAATAACATTCTTCCTAAAAATCCGCGCAAGAAGCTTTCGCTATCATCTTTTGGAGAGAATTGACGAAGCCAATCCACAAGGTTTAGGTCACTGTTCTCAAAATACTCGGAGTTATCTTTAGGGAAATAGGCCTGTGAAGTGGTGATACCCCATTTAAATGTTCCGCTGTCTGCTTCCATTTCACCCATTAATATTTTAAAAAGAGTCGTTTTTGCGACTTCGTTTGTGCCGACTAGAGCAACTTTATCTCCCTTATTCATAAAAAAGCTAATATTATCAAGAACCTTTACTCCATCAATGGTTTTTGTTAAACCTTCCACCCGTAACAAGTCATTGCCAATTTCACGTTCAGGTGTAAACCCAACAAATGGATACCTGCGGGATGATGGTCGGATGTCATCTAAGGTGATTTTGTCTAAAAGCTTTTTCCGGGATGTTGCCTGCTTAGATTTAGAGGCATTTGCACTAAAACGGGCAATAAAGCTTTGAAGCTCTTTAATTTTTTCTTCTTTCTTTTTATTGGTATCTGAAGCCATTCTAGATGCCAATTGACTTGATTCATACCAAAAATCATAGTTCCCGACATAGATTTGAATTTTACTGAAATCCAAATCAGCGATATGTGTACAAACTTTATTTAAGAAATGACGGTCATGGGAAACAACAATGACAGTATTTTCAAAATTGATTAAGAAGTCTTCGAGCCATTGAATTGCTTTAATGTCTAAGTGGTTTGTCGGCTCGTCAAGAAGTAATACATCTGGTCTGCCGAATAATGCCTGCGCTAGTAATACTTTCACCTTTTCAGATCCTGATAATTCAGCCATTTTTTTTGTATGAAGATCTTCGCCAATCCCAAGTCCTTTTAATAGGATGGCTGCTTCAGGTTCTGCTTCCCAACCGTTTAATTCCGCAAATTCACCTTCGAGTTCTGCAGCCTTCATACCATCTTCATCAGTGAAATTTTCTTTCATATATATTGCGTCTTTTTCCTGCATGACCTCATAGAGTCTTGCATGCCCCATAATGACGGTTTTTAAGACTTCAAATTCTTCATATTCAAAATGGTTCTGTTTTAACACAGCCATCCGTTCATTTGGCCCAAGTTGAACTGTACCGGTTTGTGCTTCAATCTCCCCGGACAAAATTTTTAAAAAGGTTGATTTTCCGGCACCGTTTGCCCCAATTAATCCATAGCAATTACCGGGTGTAAATTTTATGTTTACATCTTCAAATAATTTACGGTCACCATATCTTAAACTTACGTTGCTTACAGTAATCATGTTAAAAACATCCTCCAAAAACATATTGTTTTAAATTATACCATTAAAATTGGAGAAGGGCGAATTTTTCAGGAGGGGTGGGTTCGTTAAGAAAAATTTTCTAAAAAATTTTTTCCATATTCACACTTTATTCATATTTTTGTTGTAGAATTGGTTTTATAAGAAGAAAGGAAAACATGCCGAATGAATATCCATTATAGAGTACATGAGGCATAGTTGCGCTTTTGCACTCAGAATTTGCTGAATAAGTTCTGATTAGCCAATAAAAGAAGGTGAGAAGTATGGCGAAAAAACAGCTTACTGAACTCGTAAATAAGTTAAAAAAAGCTGGTATCAAAGCGAGTCTAACGAAACCAAAGTCCAATTACCTTTTATCATTGCAGCAAATAAAAAAATATCCTTCATCCGTGAATTAAATAAGAAAAATTGGCATTGAAAAGCGATTAATCCAGGGGACTAACCGCTTTTTTTATTACTCGATTTTATCGATGATTTTATCATAAACCTCTTGTTTATTAAATTCTTTTCCCATTGGGAATTTTGCGATAAATTTGTTGTTTCCATCAACTAAATATGTGAAAGTTGAATGGACAAATTGACCGTTACCGGGGTCTTTAAATTGAAATTGCAATGCATCCGTAACTCTTTTAATCTCTTTTTGATCTTTCTTTATTGTTTGCTTTTCCCCTGTTAAGAATACCCAATTGCTGTCATTTTTTATACCAAACCCTTGTCTATATCCTTGTAAAATCTCTGGGGTGTCACGATAGGGATCAATCGTAATCGTAACAAATTCAATATCCTTACCATAAACACCTTTTTTAACTAAATCCTTTTTCAATGCGGCCATTTTTTGAGTTGTGGTTGGACAGACATCAGGACAATGAGTGTATATAAATTCAATTAGCTTTAATTTCGTTTTATCCTTGCCGAAAGTATATGTATCACCATTTTGATTAATCAAAGTGACATCTTTTGGAATTGTTGCATTTGCATCACGAATAAGAAAAAAAGAAATTCCCCCTGCAATCCCCAAGAAAATTGCAAGACTGCAAATAAGATAGATTTTTTTCATGACTATCCCCCCTACAAATAAGATAAAGAAGTTTACCAAAAAAAGATATGGATATTTTGTGAACAAAAGAGGATGCGTCAGGAACGTTATTCCATTATACTGTAATATTATTACGTATATTTGAAAAATCAGATTTTTTTATTGGGAAGATAGGTGGTTAATAGTGAGAAAGGTGTGGAAATTTTCGATTCAAATGTTGATTCTTATCGTGATCTATCAGATTGGGAATTGGACTGCCGGTTTCTTTCATTGGCAAATTCCCGGAAATGTCGTTGGCATTGTCCTATTGTTCATCATGCTTTGGCTAGGTGTGATTAAGCTTGAACAAATTGAATTGGCTTCTAACTGGCTATTGAAACATCTGGGCTTCTTCTTTATTCCCATCTCAGTTGGACTAATGACATTAGGAGATATTTTTGTGGAGAAGGGCTTAGTGCTTCTAGTTGTTCTTATTGCTAGTGCCTTTATCGGACTATTTTTTGCGGGGAAAGTAACCCAAACCGTTATTCGAGAAAATGAAAAGGAAAAAGTAAAGTATCATGATCACGCTTTATAGCATTCTAATAACCGTCTCTGTTTATCTATTTGTTCGATTTTTAGCAAAAAAATATTCTTCTCCATTAACTAGTCCTGTTTTCTTAAGCACCATAATGATCATCACCTTTTTAGTTGTTTCCAATATTTCTTATGGTGAATATATGTCTGCTAAAAAAATTATGACTTATTTACTTGGTCCCTCAACAGTAGCACTCGCTGTCCCAATTTATAAAAATCGTGACTTGTTTGCAAAATATTTCGGTGCGGCATTTGTAGGGCTTTCCATTGGAATTGTTACCACCATTACTTCTGCCATATTATTAGCCAAGTGGCTGAACCTTTCAGACATGTTTATTCGTGCGTTAACCGTAAAATCCGTTACAGTACCGGTAGCAACGGAAATTGGGCGGATTATTGATGGAAATATCTCCCTCATTGCTGCATATGTGATTATTACGGGTATGATTGGAGCCATGTTTGGTGCAAGGATTTTGAACTTGTTTAAAATCAACCATCCATTTGCACGTGGATTGGCGATTGGAACAATTGCACATGGAATCGGAACTGCTGAAGCGGTAAAAGAAGGGGAGGTACAAGGCGCGGTAGCGGGAGCGGCTATGGGGATTGCAGCCGTTTTAACCTCGGTGATCATCCCTTATATAATTGATTTTATTATATAAGAATGGGGAATCATCGGTTGACAATTGTTTCTATTTAACGTATTCTTTAGGAGAATTAAATTTTTTTAATAAAGGAGTATGTTTTATGTTAGGTGTCGTTCTTAACTAATCCAATCAATTGGATAGGTTCATTCCGGTTATTCTCGTTCGTTTTAAGTCGAATGGAGGGCTTATTTAGCTACGGAATGAAGTTAAGAACAATGGGCAAGCATAAGCATACATCTTTTTCCAATGTAGCTGTGTACACTTGTGTAGACAGTTTTTATTTTGGTTAATTTTTTGTGTGAAAGATGAGTTGATACCCCGAGTATCACCTTTGGCCGCAATGACATTGTTCATTGCGGCTATTTTTATTTTTAGGAGGATATTAAATGAATCAACATACTTTTAACAGTTTGGAATTTCAGCAAATTAAATCATTAATCGCCAACTTTACTCTAACGAAAGAAGGTAAGGAAAAAATTGAGTGTCTGACACCATCAACTAATAAAAAACTAATTGAAGCATGGATAGATGAGGCTTCAGAGGCAGTTGAGATTTTGAAAAAGAGTGCCAGTGTCCCTGTTCATGGATTAGATGGTATGGAAACTCTGTTAAACAACATGGATAAGGGAGTGGCACTAAGGACTGACCAGCTGACGAAACTATCTGACTTTTTGGATTGCTGTGGCAAAATGCGGAGATATATGAAGGATAAAGAGTTTTATGCTCCACGTGTATCTTCATATATAGTAGGAATTGATGAATTACCTGAACTTGCTGCTGAAATTATTCGTTGTATCCGTAATGGGCGTGTGGACGATTATGCAACCAAGGAATTATTAAAAATTAGAAAACAAATCGCAATTCAAGAGGAACGGCTAAAAGAAAAAACACTGCAGTTAATCCGCTCAAACAAGTATAAAAGCTATTTACAGGAGCAGGTCATAAGTCAAAGAAATGGAAGATATGTTATTCCGATTAAGAAGGAATATCGGAACAAAATAAAAGGGTCGGTGTTAGATACTTCCGCCTCAGGCTCAACACTATTTATCGAACCTGAAGAAATAGCTTTATATCAAGAGCAAATAACATGGCTCCTTGCAGATGAAGAGGTCGAGGTGCAAAAGGTTCTGAACTATTTAACTGGATTAGTGGAAGAGAAGGAACAGCAAATTCGTTTAGCGATTGAAACGATGGTTCATTATGATTTTTTATTTGCAAAAGCCAAGTATAGCAGGTCAATTAATGGCAATAAGGTTGGTATTAATGAATCAGGTGATATGGATTTGATTGAAGCGAGGCATCCCCTTTTAGGTGAAAAGGCGGTTCCATTGTCATTTAAGTTGGAAAAAGAGAAGCGTGCTTTAGTAATTACCGGACCAAATACTGGCGGCAAAACGGTCACAATCAAAACTGTAGGCCTATTAACTATGATGGTTCAATGTGGACTTCATATCCCTGCATCAGAAAAAAGTAACCTGAGTATTTTTGAGCGGATCTTAGTGGATATTGGAGATGGGCAAAGTATTACTGAAAATTTAAGTACATTTAGTTCTCGAATTGTCAATATCATCGAAATATTAAAAGAAACGAATGATCGAACGCTTGCTTTATTAGACGAACTTGGATCAGGGACTGATCCTGGCGAAGGAATGGGGCTTGCGACAGCTATTTTAGAAACTCTTTATAAAAAAGGGGCGACGATCCTGGCAACAACACATTATAGTGAGATTAAAGAGCTTGCCGAAACACATCAGGGTTTTATCAATGGATCGATGGAATTCGATTTAACATCGCTAAGCCCGACCTACCGCTTAAACCTAGGCAGAGGGGGAGAAAGCCAAGCGTTTGCTATTGCCTTAAAGCTTGGAATTCATCCAAAAATCATCGATCGGGCACATCATATTACCTACAAGGAAGAGATACATTATACAACAGATATCACTGATGCTTGGAAACTAAGGGAACTAGAGAAACAGGTGATCATTAATAAATATCAACATCGAAATAAAACGCCAAAAACGGAAATGAATGTACCACTCTATCATCAAGGTGACAATGTGAAAATAACGCCGGCAAATGAGTTTGGCATAATCTATTCAGGGCCTGATCAGCTTGGAAATTATTTAGTACAGATAAAAGGTGAAAAGGTGTCAATCAACCATAAAAGAATCACTCTCTATATTGCAGCAGGCGAGTTATATCCTGATGATTATGATTTCGATATTATTTTTCAATCAAAAGAAAATAGAAAAAAGAGTAAGCTTCTTTCAAAAAGACATGATGAAACGATTACGATTGAGCATAATGAATAAAGATGGAAAAAAGCAAAGGGTTATCCTTTTGCTTTTTTTCATCTTTTTAATCTACTTCAAATAAAGCGCTCTCCTCTTCATGATTATGTAGGTTGAACACGACGAGCAATGTCTCAAAATAAGGTAGGATTTCTTCTGTGACGCCTTCATGATCCCTCCTTTCTTGAACGAGCTTATTTGTGCCGAGCTTATTTATTCAATTCAAGAATTTGGACCGGATCGAATATTTGGGTTTTCACCAATCCCTGCAATGTCAATGGTCAGCTATGCAGGTGGTGGTCGATTCTTGTCGCTTATTGGCGGTTCCCTATTAAGCTTTTATGACTGGTATGCTGACCTTCCGCCGGCATCACCACAAGTTTGGGGAGAACAAACAGATGTGCCGGAAAGCTCTGATTGGTTTAATTCTTCCTATCTACTAATATGGGGCTCCAATATACCGCAGACAAGGACACCGGATGCCCATTTTATGGTGGAAGCAAGATACCGCGGGACAAAGGTTGTGGCAGTAAGTCCGGATTACGCAGAGTATGTAAAATTCGCCGATAATTGGTTAAATGTCCAAGCAGGTATGGAAGGCGCACTTGGCATGGCAATGACACATGTGATTCTTAAGGAATTTTATGTCGATCAAGAAACGGAATATTTCTTTGACTATGTGAAAAAGTTTACTGATCTTCCGTACCTTGTCAAATTAAAAGCCCATGGTGATCATTTTGTATCCAGCACGTTTTTAAGAGCGAGCGAGCTGGATTCTTCCATCGCAAATGGAGACTGGAAAACGGTAGTCTGGGATCAGGAATCGAACCGGCCGGCATTCCCAAATGGCACGATTGGCCACAGGTGGGAAGATAAGGGTCAGTGGAATCTCCATTTAAATGACACAGAACAAAACCTAACGAATCTTCAACCCTTATTAACTTTGTTAGGAAATGAAGACAAAGTGTTGCAGATGGAATTTCCCCATTTTGAAGTGGAAAAGCGCGAAACCTTTAAACGAGAGGTACCTGTAAAAGCAATCCAAATAAATGGAGAAACGACCTATGTAACGACTGTTTTTGATTTGATGCTTTCAAAATTCGGAGTAGGACGGGCTGGATTACAAGGTGATTTTCCTAAAAACTATGACGATCCCAAACCATATACGCCTTCATGGCAGGAGACTTTGACAGGAGTTGATGGGAAACTTGCAGCGCAGATTGCCAGAGAGTTTGCCCAAAACGCCATTGATTCCAAAGGCCGTTCAATGATTGTCATGGGATCAGGCATCAACCAATGGTACCATGCTGATGCAACATACCGAACCGTATTAAACTTAGTCCTATTAACAGGATCGCAAGGAGTAAATGGGGGAGGCTGGGCACATTATGTAGGTCAGGAAAAAGTACGTCCGCTAGAAGGCTGGCAGACATTGGCAATGGCAAGAGATTGGGGAGGACCACCAAGGCTCCATGCCGCAACACCATTCTTTTATTTTGTTACAGAACAGTGGAAATACGATGACCAATCTATTGAGAATCAGATTTCTCCGCTTATTAGTGAGCCTAGGTACAAACATTCGGGAGACTACTATTATTTAGGTACAAGGCTTGGCTGGACGCCTTCCTATCCGCAGTTTGATAAGAATTCAATCAACCTGTTTGACCGTTCAAAGATAACCGAAAATGAACAGATTGTGCAATCGATAGTTGATGATGTGAAACAAGGAAAAACTAAGTTTGCAGTTCAAAATCCGGAGGATTCAAAAACGTTTCCAAAGGTGATGTTTGTCTGGAGAGGAAATTTGATTGGAAGCTCATCGAAAGGACATGAATATTTTCTTAAATATTTGCTTGGAACTCATCATGGCAATTTAAGTGAGCAAAACACGGAATTAAAAACCGAAGATATTGAATGGAGTGAACCTTCTGTTGAGGGTAAGCTTGATTTAATGATTAATATTGATTTTCGGATGGCAGGTACAGGTCTGTACTCTGATATCATTCTTCCGGCGGCTACTTGGTATGAAAAATATGATATTAGCAGTACTGATATGCATCCATTTATCCATCCCTTTAATCCAGCTATTGCCCCGCCCTGGGAATCGAAATCGGATTGGGATACATTTAGAGGTTTGGCAAAGACATTCTCAGCAATGGCTGATCGCTATTTTAGCGGGCCTGTTCAAGATATCGTTGCTACGCCAATGCTTCATGATTCACGTGATGAAATTTCTGAAGCGTGCGCTTTTGGAAAAATTCCTGATTGGCAAACTGGTGAATACGAGCCGATACCAGGGCAAAACTTCCCGCGCCTGCATGTAGTTGAAAGGGATTTATCAAAGATATATGAAAAGTTTATTTCGCTCGGACCGGTTGTAAAGGAGCAAATTGGCGCCAAAGGGATTGGCTGGAATGCAAAGGAAGAATACGAAAAGCTTAAGAGAATTCTTGGAACTGCCAATAAGACAGCATATAAGGATTGCCCAAGCCTTTATACTGCAAGGGATGCTTCAGAAGCAATTCTTTCTTTATCTAGTGCTACTAATGGTTCTCTTGCAATGAAAGCATGGGATGCACTGGAAAAGAAAACTGGCCAGAAGTTAAAAGACTTGGCAGAGGAAAGAGCTGAGGAGCATATGTCATTCAATGATATCACTGCCCAGCCGCGTCAAGTGATTTCAACACCTGTGTTTAGCGGGACCGAAACAGGGGGACGCCGGTACTCTCCTTTTACCACCAATGTTGAACGATTAATCCCTTGGCGTACCTTAACAGGGAGACAGCACTTTTATTTAGACCATGAAACGATGATTGAATTTGGTGAAGAATTTCCGGCCTTTAAAGCACCGCTGAAAAAGGCTGCTTTCCAAACAAAAGACCGTAAACCAATAAATATGGGTAAAGAAATTAACTTGCGTTATTTAACGCCACATTTTAAGTGGTCATTTCACAGTACGTATGGCGATATTTTACCGATGTTGACGTTATTTAGTCTTGGGAAGAAGCCGGAAAAGAGTATCCTGGATGCGGTGGGAATGTCGGAGGAAACGATGCATGAAATGTATATGCTTGCAGCGATTGCCAAATATGATGACCGCTATGTTATTCCGAAATCACATCGAGAAGATGCAGCAAATCAGTACCTAGGGCAAGGAACTGGAGGGTTTGATTTTATGGAAGCATGCTCCGGATGTTCCGTCACACCAGGTATGCCTGGAGACTATAAATATGGAGACGATTATTGGGGTGAACTAAATGGGTGAGTATCAACAAATTTTTCAATTGGCTTCTATACTGCTGCAGCATCCTGAACGAGAATGGATTGAAGATGGCGAATTAAAAAATGAAATTGCCTCTATTGAAAATCAATTAGTAAAAATGCTATATAAGCATTTTTTTCATCACCTTCAATCACACTCTTATTTAGAATTATGTACACACTATGCAAAAACATTTGATTTTAGTGATAAAACAACGCTCTATTTAACCTATCCGATTTTTGGTGAGAACCCTGAGCGGGGAAAAGCACTTGTAAAATTAAAGAATGAGTATTTTGAAGCGGGATTTCCGTTAGAAAGTGAAGAACTTCCTGATTATCTGCCGTTAATTCTAGAATTTTGTTCGATTGCACCCATTGAATCTGTCTATAAAATGCTGCATATTCATCGGAAATCGATTGATCAATTGTTAAAAGAATTATCAATGCAGGATAGCCCGTATCAAATGATTCTCCAGGCATGTGTGCAAACAATTGAAAACATCCTAAGCAAACAAAAGGCTTCATAGGGGGATCGATCATTATGACGTTATTTCAAAATTTTTTCTGGGTGTCTTTCCCATACATTATGTTGACAATGTTCGTGGTCGGACATATTTATCGCTATAATGTTGACCAATTTGGCTGGTCTGCTAAATCTAGTGAGTTTCTAGAAAAGAAGCAATTAAAGTGGGGAAGTATTTTATTTCACTACGGGATTATCTTTGTATTTTTTGGCCATGTTGCCGGAATCTTAGTACCGAAAACTTTTTATGATGCTGTTGGAATTACTGATCATATGTATCATTTTGGAGCGGTTTGGATTGGCGGTTTAGCAGGAGTTGCGACAATTATTGGCGTTGTATTGTTGATGGTCCGCAGATTTACGGTAAAAAGAATCTATATTCACAGTACCTTTCGTGATATTCTTGTGCTTGTGCTCCTTACCGTGATTATTATTTCCGGTTTCGTTAATACGATATGGGTTACAGGCAGAGGAGTAGCCTTCGAGTATCGGGAAACGATTAGTCCGTGGTTTCGGGGCATCCTTTCCTTCAATCCTACTCCTAGTTTAATGATCGGCATTCCGATTGGGTTTCAAATCCATATCGTTGCTGCATTGTTTCTTTTTGGACTATGGCCATTTACAAGACTTGTTCATGTGTGGAGTTTGCCATTAGAGTACTTAAGCCGCAAATTTGTTGTCTATCGTGCTCTATTTGGGAGACGCCATTTGGCCATGTCTGCTGATCGGAAAAATAAAACAGAATAAAAAACGGAACCAAACGTTCCGTTTTTTTACTGCTTTTTTTGAAGATATCTCATTAAGAGCAATTTTTTTACTTCATTATAACTTAATCCCGACTGGCTGTTTAATCGTTTTACTTCTTCGATATCTGTTCCTACCTTTGTATATCGTTTAGGATGGAAAGTCATTGTTATTCGACACTCCTTTGATAAAAAAATATCAGGAAATGAAAAGTTCCTTTTTGGACATACTAGGATAAAAGGAGGCGGTTCCCATTTTTTATGGAAAAAGGGCTAAAGAAGAAGAAATAGAAACCATACTCGTGGATACAGAAATCTATTCTTGTATGGATGATTCCTGTATTGGTTGGATGAGAAAGGATTTTGTCGCCGATGACCTGCTATGTCCAATGTGCGGCAATGAAATGATACAGGAAATACGAGAGCTTCCGAAAATCTAAATAGAATTCTGCTGCCAAAGACTGTCACTATTATAGGACAGTCTTATATTTTCACTAATTGTAGGAATACCAACAGGCCATTAGAGGTTTTCATTTTGCTGGCGAATTTCATCCCCGCTAATTATGGTGTTAGCTTCTTCAAGATCCTTATGCTTATCAACTGAATTCCCAGCTACATTCTTTTTATTTGGAAAAATGGAACCATTGGTAATTGTCATTTGCGGTTTCTTAGCTGCTGGTGTCAAATAATCCTCCTCTTTAGTCATGCAAATCATCTCCTTAAATAAAGGTTTTGCAGGGAGGACAGAGTTTATGCCTGACTTTTTATCTCCAATACGGAAATAATTGCTAACCACCAAAAAGCTCTCCAGCTGGAGAGCTTTTTGGTGGTTATTCTTCTCTTTTTGCTAAGCAGCGATCGCATTCCATTAAATAACTCTCGGCTTGTTCCTCCATATGTTGACCACATTCAGGACATTCCTTTTTTGGCAGGGTGCGGAAAAACTCAACTGGACTCATTAACATAATAAAAATTCCTCCTTTATTAATACAGTTCAATTTATTTAACTTTGTTATAGTACAGTATAAACAAAAAAATTAAAAATGTGTAGACTTTTTTTAAAAAAAACTGCAGTTTTATATAAAATAAGACTTTTATCACAAAAATTACTTTATCCAAATTCCATGTTTATTTATAATGGTAAGCGTAATGAGAGGGAAATTAAAGGGAATTTTGATAAATATTACTTCCATAAGTATCTGCTTTACATTACAATCGTAGTAGAAATTCATTATTGAAATTGGGGGGATTCAGGTTAATGAATGCGCTGCTTGGCACTTTTCATCCTTATTTCGTTATAATTGCCATTGGTTTAACCATCATGGCATCATATACAAGCTTGGATATGTTTACCTTAATAAGATCTTCCAACCAAAATAAAAGACTTCTCTTTCTTGGCGGAACATTATCAATGGGAATTGGAATATGGGTCATGAATTTTATAGCCCTTATTTCAGAAGATACAAATCGATTTGCTAGCTACCATATTCCACTTACGATTCTCTCTATTTTTATTGGAATTGCATTTACCGGTATGGCCTTCCTTGCGTTTTATGGAAAAGTGATTCGATTCTATCATTTACTTGTTGGCAGTTTATTTTTAACGTTTGCCGTAATTGCAATCCAAGTAATTGGTTTATATTCCATGAATGTAAATATAAAATATAATATATTTCTGCTTATATTTTCAGGTTTGGTCATTTTTGGATCATTTTTATTTTCTTTGTGGATTCTTTTTTCATCAAGCTACTCACAAGGAAATCAGGGTTGGTTAAAACCAGTTAGTGCCCTAATTATTTCTGGAGCTATTGCTGAAGGTCATTTCCTTTTAAAAAGGGCAGCTATTACGACAAGCGAAGTGGTAAAAGGTTCAAACGCAGATAGTCCCTTCTTTATTTATTTGGTCCTATTTGTATCTGTTTTAATTACCGGCGGACTGATTATTTCCAGTACGTTGATAAGTAAACAATTAGCAACAACGGATACAAATTTAAAAGACATCAAGGCAGCACTTGATGCTTCCACGATTGTCGCCATTACTGACCCACATGGAATGATTGTTTATGTAAATGATAAATTTGAGGAGATTTCAAAGTATAAAAAGGAAGAGATAGTTGGAAAAAACCACAGGATTTTAAACTCAGGGTATCATCCAAAGGAATATTTTCAACAATTATGGAAAACGATTCGATCTGGAAAAATTTGGCGTGGAGAGATTCGGAATAAAGCCAAGGATGGCTCGTTTTATTGGGTGGATACAACAATCGTTCCTTTTTTGAATAAAAAAGGGAAACCGATTCAATATATTGCTATTCGCTCAGATATCTCAAATCGTAAAAAAGCAGAAGAGCACCTTAAAGAGACAATTAAAGAAAATAATGATATTAAATTTGCTCTCGATCAATCTTCTATTGTGGCCTTTACGGATGCAAGAGGAAAAATCACTAGTGTAAACGAAAAGTTCTGTGAGATTTCTAAATACAGCAGGGGAGAAATCATAGGAAGAGACCATAACATCCTCAATTCCGGTTACCACTCGAAGGACTTTTTCAAGCAGCTTTGGAAAACCATTGGGGAAGGAAATGTCTGGAAAGGGGAAATTAAGAATAGAGCCAAGGATGGAACCTTTTATTGGGTGGATACCACGATTGTTCCATTTTTAAATGAACATGGAAAGCCGTACCAGTATCTTGCTATTCGCAATGATATTACGGAACGGAAGAAAACAGAAGAGGTTCTTCACCGCCAAGATAAGCTTGCTGCCGTAGGTCAGTTGGCCGCAGGCGTTGCCCACGAAATTCGTAATCCACTTACATCAATGAAGGGATATGCGGAATTCTTACAATTAGATGAAAAAGATCCAGAGCGGTTGGAGTTTTTAAATATCATACTTGATGAGATTGAGCGGGTTAATACGATTGTTGAGGATTTTATGGTATTAGCCAAACCCAAGGCAGTCGAATTAGAGGAAAAGAATGTCGTTCCAGTAATAAGAAACGTGGTTTCCCTGCTTGAATTTGAAGCGAGGAAGAAGAATGTTCGCTTGTCATTTGATTGTAATCAAGAGATTATACAAATCGAATGTGACGAGAACCGACTAAAGCAGGTGTTTTTAAACTTTATCAAAAATGGAATCGAAGCGATGCCAAACGGCGGAGACTTAAATGTTAAAACGATTATACATAATAATAATGTACAAATTTCCATACAGGATTCAGGGGTCGGTATTCCGAAAGACAAACTACAGAAGCTTGGCGAACCGTTTTACACCACGAAAAGGAACGGGAATGGTCTAGGTTTAATGGTTAGTTTTAAAATCATTGAAAGTCATAACGGTAAAGTATTTGTTGAAAGTGAGCCAAATAAAGGAACAACCTTCAATATATTACTACCTGCAAAAATTGCCTAAAACGAGAGTTATCCTCTCGTTTTTATTATTCATTTTTTCTTTTTGAAAATAGACAAATTTTTTTTGAAAAAGGAACCTGTAAACGTAATAAATAGATTAATATAGTTATATAGATAATAATGTTTTAAGGGGGAGGGAATTTTAGTGGGTGAAGCAAATTTTGTAAAAACAATCTGCGGATACTGTGGGACTGGATGCGGCTTAGTACTTGAGGTTCAGGACAACAAAATTATGAAAATCCGTGGAGATAAGGAAGCACCGGTGAATAAAGGGCAAACATGTGTAAAGGGTGCATTTGCCTATGAATATGTCCATGCAAAAAATAGATTAACATCACCGCTTATAAAGAAAGCCGGCCAGCTTGTTGAAACAACCTGGGAAGAGGCCTATCAATTCATTGCGGAAAAATTAACCGGGGTCAAATCTACATGGGGTTCAAATGCGATTAGCATGTTTGCTTCCGCAAGAACCACTAATGAATCCAATTTTATAACTCAAAAGTTTATGAGGACGGTTATCCAAAGTAATAATATCGACGGATGTAACCGAACGTGACACGCTCCTAGCGTTGCCGGTCTGGCAACTGTTTTTGGAAGCGGTTTCCCGACGAATACACTTGAAGATTTTGATAAGGCAGATGTATTGCTTTTAATGGGTTCAAATACAACTGAAGCCCATCCAATCATTGCGAATCGCATGAAAAAGTCGGTAAAATCGGGGCTAAAGATTATTGTAATCGATCCAAGAAAAATTGATATGGTTAAAGTGGCTCACAGACATTTGCAAATTAATGTAGGTTCAGATATCGCCTTAATTAATGCATTTATTCGCGTTATTCTAAAGGAAGGCTTATATAAGCCTGAATTCATTGAGCAATTTACGGTTGATTTCGAGCGGTTAGCCAGCCAAGTTGAACCGTATACCCCTGGATATGCAGCATCAATTACAGGCATAAAAGCGGAAGATATTGTCGCGACTGCCCGGGAATACGCAACATCTAGCGGCTCTATGATTGCATACACACTTGGGATTACCGAGCATCACTGTGGTGTTAATAATGTATTTGATATTGCCAATCTGGCTTTGTTAACTGGTAATATTGGAAAACAAGGTTCTGGGATCATGCCGCTTCGGGGACAAAATAATGTCCAAGGGGCAGGTGATATGGGCTGCTTACCAAACCAATTGACAGGTGCGATGAGCCTGGCAAATGATGAATTCAGGGCTCGTTATGAAAAGGAATGGAAAGTAGAACTAAATCCACAAGCAGGTGATACACAAACCCGCACTTTTGATCGGTTGGAAATGGGGGAGTTAAAGGCTCTTTATATTATAGGAGAAAACCCGCTGCTTGCCGATGTTAATATGAATCATACTAAAAAGCTTTTTGAAAAGCTCGATGTGTTAATCGTCCAGGATATTTTTATGACTGAAACCGCGAAGATGGCTGATGTCGTCCTGCCTGCTCGCTCATGGGGAGAGGTAGACGGAACTTATACGAATACAGACCGGAGAATTCAACGGGTCCGTAAGGCAGTCGATGCCCATCCTAATACAAAGGAAGACTGGGAAATTCTTTGCGAGCTTTCTTTGCATATGGGATATCCGATGCACTATCAAAACAGTGAGGAAATATGGGATGAGGTTAGGAAGCTAGCTTGGGAGATGTACGGCGGAATATCTTACGAGCGGCTTGAAAAGGAGTACAGCATCCATTATCCATGCCCAGATGAAACCCATCCTGGAACATTTATTATGCATAAACGGTTCCATACCCAACAGCCGGTAGTAAGAAAGGCGCCATTTGTTCCGGTGGACTATACTGAACCATTAGAACTGCCCGACGCGGAATATCCATTTACATTAACAACAGGAAGGCGTTACGAGTCTTATAATACCCATACACAGACCCGCCACTATGCATCAGGTGTCAAAGTGAAACAAACAGAAGAAACGGTCGATATCCATCCAGATGATGCGGCTGCACTATGTATTTCCAACGGTGAGGTAGTACAGGTTCGTTCCCGAAGAGGGGAGCTTATGGTGAAGGCGAAAATTACGGAGCAAGTGGTTCCAGGTCTTGTTTTTATGAGTTTCCACTGGAGTGAAACACCAACGAATGTGTTAACCTTAAATGAATACGACCCTATTTCCGGTACTGCAGAATATAAAGCTTGTGCAGTTGCCATTTCAAAAGTTAGCTAAAAAATTATACTTATAAAATAGTGCATATCCACTGCACTATTTTTTTATAATAGAAATTTAAATTCAGAATTTTTTGTTTTCAAGAAATATTATTGTAATATAATTGCCATGCTTGTAAACGAATTAACATCCCCTTGTTCTTTGTAACAGAAAAATCCATGTTATGATAGGTCCTGTTAGCCACGAAAGAACATGGGAGGTATGGAAATGATCAAAAAAATAAAAGCATTTATTGCAGTAGCCGCACTCTCAGGAACTGTAGGTGCTAATGTACAAGCGGCAGAGGTAACCGTGAAAAAAGGGGACAACCTTTGGGATCTTTCACAGTTACATAATGCATCTGTAGAAAATATTGAAAAGTGGAATCACCTTTCTACTGACCTTATTCATCCAGGTGATGTGTTAACAATAGCAACCGAAAAACAATATACAGTTCAGCAAGATGATACATTATGGGATGTTGCATTGAAATATCATGTTTCAGTTAATCAAATTAAAGAATGGAACAAATTAAATACAGACCTTATTCATCCAGGTTTAAATCTTATCATTTATGATGGATTAAATGAAAATGTTAGAAATACTGTGCCAGCAACAGATACCCCAAATAGTAGTAATGACAAAAGCGTGAACGTTCCTGTTGAAGCCTCTTCACACTCTTTGGAGTCGACAAGCGAAAGCGCAAATACAACAACAAATGAGGCTAACACCGTTATCGAAGCTTCAAAAAGTGAAGATGAGGGTACAAAGCAAATTACCGTTAAGGCAACAGCTTATACAGCTTCATGTGAGGGCTGTTCCGGCACAACCGCTACAGGTGTTGATCTAAATGCTAACCCAGATGCAAAAGTTATCGCCGTTGATCCATCAGTCATCCCACTTGGAAGTAAAGTATATGTCGAAGGCTACGGAGTAGCAACAGCAGCTGATACTGGCGGGGCGATTAAAGGAAACCGAATTGATGTATTTTTACCTTCGGAACAGGATGCGATTAATTGGGGTAATAAACAAGTAAGGGTAAAAATTTTAAATGAATAATAAAAAGCACACTTCATTTCTGATATGGAATAAAGTGTGCTTTTTGTTTTAAGAATAAAACAATAAATTTCGACATTGAGAATTGTCCAGCTCCAGCGCCCAGCGACTAGTGTATTTCGCTAACCGGGCGCTTCCGCTTTTAGTTTAAATTTGCGAACTTTTCTAGATCCCGATTTTCACCAATAACAACTAGGACATCGCCATATTTAATTTTCTCATCTGGTAACGGCGAGATATTAATTTCATCTTCATGGCGAATGGCAATCACGCTTAAATTAAACTTAGCTCTTAAGTCCAGCTCCCTTAGGGTTTTCTCCTTCATCCGATCCGGAATTTTTACTTCTTCAACACTATAATTCTTCGAGATCTCAATGAAATTTAAGACATTTGGGGATAAGAGCTGATGGGCGACGCGGATGCCCATATCCCGTTCAGGAAAGACAACCCAGTCCGCACCAACCTTTTTTAACACTTGGCCATGAAGTTTGTTTATTGCTTTGGCAATTACCTTTTTGACACCAAGCTCTTTCAAAAGTAAAACAGTCAGAATGCTTGCCTGTATATCACTACCAATTGCTACAATGACTGTATCAAAATTACGTATTCCAATCGATTTAAGTGCCTCTGCATCTGTTGAATCCGCGATTACGGAATGAGTGGCAAATGGATGTGACTCATCAACCCTTTCCTCGTTTACATCTATTCCAAGCACTTCCTGTCCAGATTCATATAACTTATTTGCAATGCTTAGCCCAAATCTTCCTAAACCAATTACTGCGTACTGATTAGCCATAGTTCCAAAATCCTCCTTGAAGTAAAACTATCCAATCATGATTTTTCCCTTAGGATATCGGAATGCATCAGAGTTCCTGCGCATCGTTACCGCATAGGCAATGGTTAATGGACCAACCCTGCCTGAAAACATTGTAAATGTTATTAACACCTTGCCAAGAGGTGATAATTCACGTGATAGGTCCATTGATAAGCCCACTGTTCCAAAAGCCGAGGTTGCTTCAAATAGAAGCTTTAAAAAATCTGTTCCTCGCTCAGTAATGGTCAATAACAGTGTAATGGTTAAAACAAGAAACAGGGCACTAAAGGTAACGGTTAATGCTTTGTAAATGGTTTCATATTCAACCCGCTGCCGGTAAAAAACAACATCTTCTTTTCCACGTATTTGCGACCAAACTGCCCCTAATAATGTAGTAAATGTAGTTGTTTTAATACCCCCTCCGGTAGAACCCGGAGACGCACCGACAAACATTAACAATATAATTAATAATAAGGAAGACTGGGTCATTTCCGCAATATTTAATGTATTAGCTCCGTCTGTTCTTGCAGCAACAGATTGAAATAGAGCTCCTAGAATTTTTCCTGAAAAGGATAACGGCTTTAATGTTTTTTCGTTAGAGAATTCAAATAAAAAGATTCCAATCGTCCCGGCAATCAATAATAAGGAACTAGACATTAAAACAATTTTAGTATGCAAGGATAAGCGTTTGGAATTTCGGTACTCAAAAAGTTCATTCATGACGATAAAGCCAATACCACCAATTGTAATTAACGCACAGATGGTTAACACAACTGTTGGATCACCTACATATCCTGTTAAACTTTGATAATGGCCGATAATATCAAACCCCGCATTATTAAAGTTAGATATAGAATGGAAAATCCCAAAAAAAATTGCTTTTCCTAAGGGCATTTCGAAAGAAAAGCGAATAGACAAGATTAGTGCTCCTACAAATTCAATCACTGCCGTAAAAATTAATATACGTCGAGCTAGACGAACTACACCTTCCATCGATAGGTTGTTTAAAGATTCTTGCAGCAGAATTCTTTCCTTTAGGGAAATTCTTTTCCCAAGTAGAAAAGCAAAAAGAGTGGCAAACGTCATAAATCCTAGTCCACCGACTTGAATCATAAACAAAATGACTAATTGGCCAAATAAGGTAAAGGTTGTACCGGTATCAACAACGACAAGCCCTGTGACACATGTGGCCGAGGTGGCAGTAAACAGTGCGTTTAAAAAAGTTAAACCATGACCATTCGTTGTTGCAACAGGTAGTGTTAAGCAAATGGCTCCTAATAAAATAATTGTGGCAAATCCTAAAACAAGAATTTTAGGAGGATTAAGAAAGTTCTTTTTTTGATGCATATTTTTCTTCCTATTCTATTTTTATTTTGAACATAAAAATCTACTATATATTTAAAATGGCATCATGATAAAATACATATTACAGGAAAAATATACTACTGGATTAAATTTATGTAAATGAATTCTTTTCTATCGTGCATAGCACACTGTTTTTTAATGCTTGATGAAAATTTTTCCATGTTTATGGACTTACCTTATCATTATATAACGGTTGTTAAGGGGAATAATAAAGGGAATGGAATTTACGAGGGGGATGGAAATGAATCAAGGGATAAAACAACTTTTTATTCAAACGGGAAGTCTCGTCGCCGGATTTATGGTTTGGGTGTTAATTTCTTCACTAATGCCTTTTATTAAAGCAGATATTACATTATCATCATCTGAAATTGCCTGGGCAACGGCTGTTCCAGTTATTCTTGGATCTGTCCTTAGGGTTCCAATTGGCTATTGGACCAATCGTTATGGAGCAAGAATTCTATTTTCCATAAGCCTTATAATTTTGCTTATCCCTATTGCCATTATAAGCTATGCAAATTCTTTGGTTATGTTAATCTTAGGCGGATTATTCCTTGGTATTGGGGGAGCTGTTTTTTCAATTGGAGTTACCTCTCTGCCAAAATATTATGTAAAAGCCAAGCATGGTTTCATTAACGGGATTTATGGAGCTGGGAATATTGGAACAGCGATTACTTCTTTTTCGGCCCCTGTTCTAGCAAATGCCTTTGGCTGGTGAAATACCGTTAAAATTTTCCTTATCATTATGCTTGCCTTTGCTATTTTAAATTTCTTTTTTGGTGACAGAAAGGAACATAAGGTAAAAGATTCCTTATCAGAGCAAATTAAAGAAGTGTATAAAAACCCTAAACTTTGGTTTTTGAGTTTATTTTACTTCATTACATTTGGCTCTTTTGTTGCGTTTACTATTTATTTACCATCATTTTTAGTTAATCATTTTGAACTAGACAAGGTGGATGCCGGGTTACGAACCGCAGGTTTTATTGCACTTGCCACTATTTTTAGACCTGTAGGTGGTTGGCTTGGGGACAAAATTAATCCTTTCCTGATCCTAATGGCAGTATTTTTTAGCTTAACTTTTGCTGGGTTTCTACTTTCTTTTACACCATCACTACCGATTTATTCTTTCGGTTGTTTATTAGTGGCATTTTTCGCAGGGATTGGTAATGGGGCAATCTTTAAGTTAGTGCCATTTTATTTTTCAAAACAAGCGGGGATTGTCAATGGTATTGTTGCTGCAATGGGGGGGCTTGGCGGTTTTTTTCCGCCCATTATTCTAACGATTCTCTTTAATTGGACTGGGCATTATGCGATTGGGTTTATGTCTCTATCCGAATTTTCACTTGCAAGTCTAGTCATCGTTGTTTGGCTTTATTATCAAGATAAACTCGATATTTCAGCTAAAATTGTGAACCATGCTGTAGATGGTATCTGTGTAACGGATGTAAATGGAATTATTCAGAGCGTCAACCCGGCATTTACAAAAATAACAGGCTATAGTCAGCAAGAAGTTGTCGGAAAGACTCCAAGCGTCCTGCAATCTGGAGAACATGATTCTGAATTTTACAAAAAAATGTGGGAAAGTCTAAAAACAATAGGAATTTGGGAAGGTTATATTTGGAACAAACGGAAAAGTAATGAGATTTATAAAGAATGGTTAACGATTACGGCAATTAAAGATGACGCAGGAGAAACAAAACATTATGTAGGAATGTTCAACGAAGAAAAGGAGCAATCCAAAGACAATTAAAGCATTTAGAGACCTCCATCATCAGGTCTTTTTTTTTGGTTTTTTCATGAAGTAATAAATATTACAACTTTTTGTCAAACAGCTAGAGTTCACAGTTCCTTCACTATTTTTGTGACGTACGTCACAAAAGTCATGTTACCATGTGGTTTATATTAACATCATAAACAACAACAAATTAGCAATCTAAAATTTTGAATCAATATAGGGGGAATTCAGCATGGCACGAATTAATTATTGGAATCCAGAAGACGAAAAGTTCTGGAATGCAGAAGGGAAAAAACATGCAAGAAGAAACTTATGGATCTCAGTACCATCTCTAATGCTCGCATTTATCGTGTGGCAAATATGGTCAGTGGTTGCCGTTAGACTTAACGATATCGGCTTCCATTTTACCGAAGAACAATTATTCACTCTTGCCGCTATCCCAGGTCTTGTTGGTGCCACACTTCGCTTTGTTTATACATTTGCAGTTGGATCAATAGGCGGAAAAAACTGGACAGTGATATCAACTGCAATCCTTGCAATTCCGGCAATCGGTATTGGTTTTGCTGTTCAAAATCCTGACACACCATTTTCCATCATGCTTTTACTTGCAGCGCTATGCGGTCTCGGCGGCGGGAACTTTTCATCTTCCTCAGCGAACATTAGCTTTTTCTTTCCAAAAAGGGAAAAAGGAACAGCACTTGGAATTAATGGTGGTTTAGGTAACATGGGTGTTTCTGTAGTCCAATTTGTTACACCATTAATTATTACTTCAGGAACTTTCGCACTTGTTGGCGGTAAACAAGTTTTGGCTAATGGCCAGGAAGTATGGTTACAAAACGCAGCATTTATTTGGGTAATCCCTATCGTGATTATGACACTGCTTGCATTCTTTAAAATGGATAATGTTCCAGGCACAAAACAATCTGTAGCAGATCAATTTGTAATTGTTAAACGGAAACACACGTGGATTATGACGGCACTTTATGTAGCAACATTTGGTTCATTCATTGGTTATTCAGCGGCATTCCCGCTATTACTAAGATCTCAATTTCCTGAACATATCTCACTTGCCTTCCTTGGTGCTTTATTGGCTGCTGCTGCAAGACCAGTTGGAGGATGGATGGCTGATAAACTAGGTGGCGCAAGAGTTACAGCATACGTTTTAGTTATAATGGGAATAGGGGCAGCGGGTGTTATTTATTTCTTAAATGATAAACAATTTGCAGGATTCTTAATTTCTTTCTTAATTTTATTTCTCGCATCAGGAATTGGCTCAGGATCTACATTCCAAATGATTCCAAATATCTTTATTCCAAAAGAAGCAGCACCAGTTATCGGATTTTCAGCAGCGTTTGCGGCATATGGATCATTTTTCATTCCAAAGCTTTTCGGATGGTCTGTTAATGCAACTGGTACACCAGTTACCGCATTTTACTTCTTTATCGGGTTCTATGTCATCGCTTTTGGTCTTAACTGGTTCTACTATCAAAGAAAAGCAACCGTTGCAAAATCCTTAGCAAAACAGGTGGGATAATACCACATTATGAAAAGAAGTTTTCTGAGTAAATTTTTAAAAGTCTGGGCATTGTAAGGTAAAGGAGTGAAGTATTATGCCAAGAGGTAAAGAATTGGAACAGCTTCCTATGGCCAATATTGCCCCAGGTGCTGGAAAAGATGCTGGAGGTTATAAGAGAGAGGTCCTTGGAAGTATGGTACAAAAAACTCAACCCGAGCCCAGCGATATAGAAAAAGAAAACGAAGATATGGTATAAGGCAGGATTTCTATCCTGCCTATTATTTTTGGGCCTTATGAACATGTAAATACCACCTTTTCAATGAGAAGATGGTATTAAAAGATTATTCTTCTATTAATTCACCAATTTCTACAATAGTTCGTTCTTCAAGTGGACCTCGCAAATGAACTGTAGCCGTTTTTCCATCTTCATTTAATTGATCAATCCATACGGAAGCCCCATTGTATTTAACATCGATATCGGCTGAGGAAGATATAATTTGTTTTATTCGGTTAACATTCATTACTTTCACTCCTAAAAAATGATGATTATTTTTTTGAAACGTATTATTTTTTAAACCAAATGGTTAGGATGTAACCGCTTTTTTCTATTATATATATTTTTTTATCGATCGTAAGGGTATTGAATCTGTACGCCATTAAGAGTTCCAGGCTCATCTATATTTTCAAGACTAGACAAGTAATTTTCTAACTCAGCTTTTAGTTCCTTTGGAGCACCTGGCTTTAAATGCCAATTTCCAGGTTCATCAACGAAAAAAGGACTATTAGTAAACTCAGGCCTAATTCTGGGCATAAACGATACCTCTTTTCAAATTAATTCTCTTTCGGGGTTAGGTTTTCCAATAAAAACAAAATTATTCAGGATCCATTCTGTAAAAGATAAGACTAAATTCATATTGCGCTACAACTGGTTCAAGTATATGATATGTAAAAATGTTACCCCAAATTGGATTTAGTTGGAAATTACATCCTGAAATGGTAAATAAAAAAATATGAAACTATTTTATTACTAAATCGTCTTATATAAATGAGGAATGAAAACAGTCATGTCCCATTAATGACTAACATACAAATAAAAGGAATGTGTCGATCAATGGAGGCAGTCATGACTATCAGCAAGATCATCCGATTTTGTCGAATTACTAAAAATAATGACATAAATTATTGTTGGAAATAATACATAAAATGGCATGATTTATGTTTTTATTTTTAAAGGAAATGTGATATAGTAATTGAGGTTCGTTTACCGGAGCTTAAGTGGTAAGTGAGAGGAGAAGTTAGAAATGAATAAAATAAGACTACCTAAAAATATCAACAATAGTCATATTACTTTCTTTACAATTGCCGTAGTATTATTCTGGTTCAAAACATATGCGGCATATCAAATTGAATTTAATCTTGGAATTGATAATAACTTGCAAAAATTTTTATTATTGATAAATCCATTGAGTTCTGCGCTATTCTTTTTTGGAATAGCATTGCTCTTTAAGAAGCGTACAAAACTTGTCATGATTATCACAAATTTCCTTTTATCATTCTTATTGTACGCAAATATTGCCTATTATCGCTTTTTTAATGATTTTATAACAGTTCCTGTTTTAATGCAGACTAAGACAAATGCTGGACAGCTAGGTGACAGTGCACTTTCTTTAATGTCCCCATTTGATATTTTTTACTTTACTGACTTTTTTATTTTAATTGCTCTTGCATTAACTGTTTTCAAGAATGTAACGGTAACGAACAGAAAGTCATTTAAAATTGTTCTTTTGTTTGCTATTACAACCTTTTTGTTTAACTTAGGATTAGCAGAAAAGGATCGTCCGCAGTTACTTTCACGTTCTTTTGACAGAAATTACTTAGTAAAATATCTCGGTGCGTACAACTTTACGATTTATGATGTCATTCAGAACGTTAAATCTTCCAGTCAGCGAGCATTAGCGGATAGCAGCGACATTACCGACGTTGAGAACTATCGTAAGGCAAACTATGCAGCACCCAATCCGGATTACTTTGGTAAAGCGAAGGGTATGAACGTCCTTTATATTTCAATGGAATCATTCCAAAGTTTAATGATTGATTATAAAATGCCTAATGGTCAGGAAGTAACACCATTTTTAAATTCCTTGGCACATGATGGTAACACCTTTTATTTTGATAACTTCTATCATCAAACAGGACAGGGAAAAACATCTGACGCTGAATTTTTAATGGAAAATTCTTTATACCCAATGGCTCAAGGTGCTGTTTTTGTGAATAAAGCACAAAATACCTATCAGGCTATGCCTTCTATTCTTAAAGGCCAGGGGTACAGTTCTGCAGTATTACATGGTAACTATAAAACGTTTTGGAATCGAAATGTCATCTATAAAGCATTTGGTTACGATCAATTTTTTGATGCCGAATACTATAACATGTCAGATGAGAATACGAAAAACTATGGCATGAAAGATAAACCTTTCTTTAAAGAATCGATTCCGTTGCTTGAGAGCTTAAAACAGCCGTTCTATACAAAATTTATTTCATTGTCAAATCACTTCCCATTTGAAATGGATCCAACGGATACTGATTTCCCTGCGGGTGATTATGGTGATACGGTTGTTAACCAGTATTTTCAATCAGCAAACTATATGGATCAGGCATTTGAACAGTTCTTTAATGATCTAAAAGCAAATGGTATGTATGATAATACAGTTATTGTTATGTACGGTGATCATTACGGTATTTCTGAAAACCATAACGAAGCAATGGCAAAGGTATTAGGAGTTGACGAAATTACTCCTGCCATTAATGCTAAGTTGCAGCGGGTGCCATTGTTTATCCATGTACCTGGTGTAAAAGGCGGGGTGCAGCACCAAGTTGGCGGAGAAGTAGACGTTCGACCAACAGTACTTCATTTGTTAGGAATAGATACAAAGGATTACATGGAATTTGGCTCTGATTTATTATCACCACAACATCGTAATTGGGCTTTATTTAGAAATGGTGATTTTGTTTCATCTGATATGATCCAAATAAAGGATAAATGCTACTCCGATGCTACTGGTGAATTAATGGAAAATGCAGAAGCGTGTAAGGATATTTCAGAAAAAGTAAATACAGAGCTGCAGATGTCTGATGAAATAGTCTATAAAGATTTATTACGTTTCTACAAACCTGAAGGATATACTCCAATTAACCCAAACGATTATGAATATTTGGGTCCTAAAGGAAAAGTGACAAAAACAACTGAAAATAATTAATTAAGAGAGAAGATGCATTCTTCTCTCTTTTTTCTCTTTAAAAAAATGGAATAGCCATATAGGACAGGTTGGCATATAATATTAAAAATAATTATTTTGAAAAAGTAAGGAGGGATTGCTTGAGAGACGTCACCTTATTAAATATATTTGAACATCATATTGCCCAAAAATATTTGAATCGTTCCGGGCTAGCCCATGCGATTGCTGTTGCCTATCATGCCTTACATTTAGCTAAAGAACATCAAGTGGATATTGATATTGCTGCTAAAGCAGGACTTCTCCATGATATGGGTCACTATACATGGTATAAAAATGGTAAATGGGATTATGACTTGTACAAACAGAATGATATCCACGCGATAAAAGGGGCAGAAAGGGCACACAAACTGCTGATTCGTCTTGGGGAGAATCCAATAAAAGCCAAAACCATTGCACTCGCCATCCTTTTTCATACAGATTCCTTTTTACCCACAAATGATATTGTCAGGACACCTTTACAGCAAATTGTGAAATGGGCAGATGAAAAAGATGAAGAAGAGGGTGGCATGCATCATTATCGTAAAATTGACTATGAACGGGCAAGACAAAGCATAATCCGCTTAGATCAATGGATAGACCGAGAGTACGATTAGTATGATAAAGGCTGTGCCGTTTTCTGGCACAGCCTTTATCATTATTTTCGATTAAATCCTTCTTCCCGCAAAAATTCTTCCGCTTCTTCATATGTATCGAAGCTTGCATCAAGGTTTAATCCAAAATAAATATTCCAAGCTTCGTTTTCATTTACCAGTATGAGAAGATTGTTTTCTCCATCAACCCAACGCTCTTCAGCGGATTCCCCAACAATTGCTACTTCGGCTGCTGTTTTTTCTATAGGTGATAATGCTCGGATGGATTCTTTTAACAACCGAAACAGTTGATCTGCTGAAAAATCGCGGATATTGACCATTCCTTTTTCGTCTGCATCATAATCCGCTAAATGTCCGGCGTAAACAAAGCCATTACCATTTGGGTGTAAATGATAAACAATATTTTTTTTATCGGAAATACTGTTTGGAAACTGGAAATTGACACGTCCAAGAGAAACATTTTTTCGTTCTAATTCGTCAAAAGAATCGATGATGGCTAGTTTTTCATTAAAAGTAAGCATATTTTCCTCCAATTGTTTATGTAAATATTCTATTATCATACAGATTTTTCACCAAAAGGTAAAATTAATAAATTTTTAGCAAAAAAGAAAGTATTGAAAAATTTTGTAAACAGTGTAAAATTACACTAAAGAAGAAAAATAAGGAAAGGTCACGAGGAAATAATTATATACTATTTACTATTAGGGTATGAATAGAGGGGAGATTTAATGGATCAGAATAGCAGGGAAGAGAGAAGAAGGAACTTTAGGCAAGAGCTGTTCACTTTAAGAGAAGAGGGATATTTATCCGAGAAAATCGTTGAGACTGTAGCAAAGGCACATCATCAGTTTCACTTGGATTTATTAGAACTAGAGGCAATTCCGGTTCCAGCTGCAACGAATGAACCAAGTCCCAAATCGGCTCCATCTAAACCACAAAAAGTGAAAAAGACACTAACACCTGAAGAGATTCGCGAAAGGAATATTACTTGGTTATTAAATATTGGGGTCCTTTTTTTATTAATTGGCGGGTTGTTTGTGGCAACTAGCAATTGGGAATCAATGACAAGCATTATGAAGAGCGGGTCCATTGCAATAGTCTCGTTACTATTTTACGGAATCGCTTTGTTAACAAAAAAGGTTTTGCATATTGATAAAACAGCTTTTGCTTTTACGGTTTTAGGAAGTTTATTTTTGCCAATATTTATCCTATCATTAGGCTGGTTTGGTCTATTAGGATCGTATTTATCGATATTTGGTGACGGGCGATATCTTCTCGGCATGCTGGGGAGCCTTCTGCCGCTAATTTGTTATCTGTTAATTGCCAAGAAATTAGGTTCTCGACTATTTGTTTGGTTTAGTTATATTTCTCTTTCTTCAGGGGTGGCCTTTTTATTAGCCGGTATGAAACTAAGGGTTGATTACTTTTATCTCGGTATGATGGCTTTTAACGCTATCTTAATTTTGGTTTATCACAAGATTAAAAGCAAAGATACAATCAAATTGTTTACAAACGAATTTATACCATACATACAGGTTAATCTTGTTCTCTCTACCCTCTTTATGCTTTTTTTCTTTGAGAATGAAGTCATTTATAGTTTTAACCTTTTATTGACCGCCATCATTTATTTATCGATGATGTATGTCAGTGGGAAAAAGGAATATCATTTTATTTTTAGTATTATGGTCGTTTATGGTGCTTATCAGTTAATTGAGCATAGCTTTCTTGATTATTTTGGAGAGATTGTCTACGCATTAATAGGCTTTGGTATGATATTTGTACCAAAGGTATTAGGCGATAAATTTTCATTAAATAAGGTTTTTCAATATACCAGTGCAGTTGTTTCAGGTTTTACTTTTATCTACATTAGTTTAGAAGGGATATTGCTTCGTGCTGGGAATCCATCCATTGTATTAATGATTGCTTATTTCATCATTGCAGTTAATTTTATTTATTTATCACATAGTAGTCAGAGAAGGTTATTTCCTTATTTAGGTTCAGTATTTGTAGCGACTGGCATGTATGAAGCCATTGCACTACTAGTCCGTCCTTTTAATGTCAATTTTTCGCTTACGCTAACGATTACAGGGTTTATCCTGTTTACAATCTTTGGTATTGCCGATTTATCAAAGTATGTAAAAATCATTCGGACGGCTTCAAAGGACTTGGGAATAGCGATAATGGCACTTGCCATCATGTCGGCTATTGCCTTACTTTTGTGGTGGGAATTGGGTGTTATGCTCTTGCTTTTGGTTATTGCCTTCTTTTTCCTTCATCAGTACGAAGAAAGGATGTTTTTTAAAAAAATTGCTTTTCTGGCACTGCCATCCGCACTTGGTCTTTCTGTTGTCGCATTTGGACAAGAGATCATTTCTCAATATCCTGTATATCACCAGGAATACGGCTATTCAATTAATTTTGCTCTAGGGGCAGTAGTGGTTTTATTGTCCAGTTTTGGCTGGTTAAAAACTGCCGCTAAAAAACTAGCCGAAATTTCATTGTATACATCACAAGCACTTTATACGATAGGAATGATCCATGCCCTGCTTAGCCCGATTAATCTACTCTGGGTTCAGCCGCTCGTCCTTTTATCAGGAATCGGGATGTTTTACTATTTTCATAAAAAGACTAGGGCGAAATGGGTTACGTTTCTTGTCAGTATCGCGGCACTGCTATCTTACTTTTCGATTATTCATGCGATTACGTTGAAGGTAATGTTTAGCTTTACACTAAATTCGTTAATCGCGTCTTCGAGTACGGTAATCTTGCTTATGGTCGCATATCTATTTCGAAAAAAGGATTCCGACATATCGAATGCCTTTGCCTGGACAGGTCACATCATCTATCCACTTGCACTTGCATTTACTTGGTTTGCTTTTAATTCAGATGCCGTCTACAGCTTCATTCTCGCATTATTTGGATATTCAGCTAGTGCTAGATTAGCTATGAGGGAATGGAAAATCAGCGTATTTCTTTATGGAAGTTTTACTTCATTATTGTTAATTGTTTCAACTGTTTTGGATAAGATTCTCGTTCAACATATTGGTCATTATGAATTCCCAATTACCAGTGGTCTTATCCTGTTTTTTGCCCTTTTGGTCAAAGGAGAATTCAAAAGACGAACATCTTTTTATCTAGTGCCATTTTCGATATTCGGAATTGGGTTCATGCTTGTAACTTATCCGTATGGATGGTTGCCATACCTAATTACCAGTGTCTATTCTTTTGGAATTTTATTCTATTTACATAAGATTAAATGGGATGTATTTGGAATTATTCCATTGGTCTTAACTTTTGTGGCGACAGTCGAATTTTTGTTTTTAAGTGAATTGACATGGCTTGAAAAACTGCTGCTTTCTGGCGGTTTGGGAATTCTTTTGACGATCGTAGGTCAAATCGTTTACAAAAAGCTGTTTGAGCGTGGAACAAGGATTCAGGAGATAAGGGTAGACGGATATACAGTTGTTTCCTTCTTTTACTTTTGGTACATGTACTTTTTTGCGAATCAGGAACTATGGAGTCATGCATTGCCAGGTGTTTTGATTGCGATCGCCATCTGGCTGCAAAGAAAAAGAGTACCGATAAGTGTATCTGTCTTTATGTCTATCCTTGGAGGAGCTTATATATTACAACCATACTATGCAATCATCACTCAATTAAATATCCCGCCATTATGGGATCGGGAGGTACGTGTTCTTCCTTTTATTATTCTCGTTATTTTCATACGCCAATGTTTAAAAGACCGATTTGGGGATATTACCAAGGCTGTTCAATGGGCAGTACTCATTATCGTATCTCTTGTCTTAATCCAAGATGGTTTGGCGAGCAATACAATTTATGATGCAATCATTCTGGGGTCACTCTCACTGTTATCGATGATAGCAGGGATGCTCCTGCAAATAAAATCATACTTTTTCGTGGGGGCAGGTGTTTTATTGTTAAATGTTTTTCTTCAAACAAGACCATATTGGGGAAACATGCCGTGGTGGGTCTATTTATTAATTGCCGGGCTAATCTTAATCGCTGTTGCAAGCTTTAATGAATGGCATAAACAAAAGACACAAAAGGGAGAAAAAACCTTCATCAACATCCTTAAAGAAAAAGTAATAGAAAAGATCAAAAAGTGGGATTAAAATCGAAACTATCAAAATTCAGAATGGCGCTTTTGCTTATCTGGCGATCTTTCTCTTGATATATAACATAAAGTCTGTTAAAATAATATTAATTATATAATGCTGTATTTGGAGGAGCCTGTCACCAAGGGATAACTATGTCCATTGGTTGACAGGCTTTTTTGCATCCACCCGGAAAGAGTCTGTTGCTAAGAAAACAGACTCTTTTTAATTTTACAAAAAAGGATAGGTGATTTGATGGAATTAATATTTGAATTAGCAATTATTTTACTTGCCTCGAAAATTGCAGGGGAAATTAGTGTAAAGTTGGGGCAGCCCTCGGTTCTAGGAAAACTTCTTGTCGGAATCATTTTAGGTCCTGCGGTATTAGGGCTTATTTCTGAAACGAAAACATTGGAAGAACTAAGCCAAATAGGCGTCATTTTATTAATGTTTATTGCCGGAATGGAAACGGACTTAGATGAATTTAAACGGTCAGGAAAAGCTTCTACACTTGTGGGACTAAGTGGTATTATCGTTCCTCTTTTTGTAGGATATCTTACAGGAATAATGATGAATATGTCCACATTTGAGGCAATCTTTTTAGGTCTATTGCTCTCAGCGACAAGTGTAAGTATCTCCGTTCAAGCGCTTAAAGAGTTAAATAAAATGCAGTCAAAAGAAGGAACTGCGATTTTAGGTGCAGCTGTCATCGATGATGTGGTTGTCATCATTGCCTTAGCCTTTTTAATGAGTATGGCGGGGGGAGATGTCAATTTAACATTGGTTATTGTGAAAAAGGTTCTCTTTTTCGCCGGTGCTATTCTAGCAGCTTGGAAGGTCGTTCCGTGGGTTTTAAAGAAGTTTGCGCCTTTAAAAGTGACAGAATCGTTGCTTTCCGCCGCATTAATCATCTGCTTTCTCTTTGCTTATGTGGCGGAATTAACTGGTGTTGCCGCAATCATTGGAGCATACATTGCGGGTGTAGCAATAAGCCAAACGAAATTTAAACAGGAAATATTTGAAAAGGTAGAAACAATTGGCTATTCCATTTTTGTACCAGTTTTCTTCACTTCTATCGGAGTAAAAGCCAGCTTCGATGGGATTTCACAACATTTAGTTGCTATAATTGGACTTAGTATTCTAGCCATCTTAACAAAGTTAATTGGAGCCGCTGCTGGTGCAAAATTAGCGAAATTTTCATGGAGAAGTTCAATGGGGATTGGGGCGGCGATGGTTTCCCGGGGAGAGGTCGCGTTAATTATAGCTTCTATTGGCTTAGAAACAAAATTAATCAGCCAAGAGCTTTTCGCAATTTTAGTCATTGTTGTTCTAGTAACAACCATTGTAACCCCACCAATGATGAAATACTTTTTTAAACAAAGTGATAAACAAAAGGCAATAAAGATTACAGCATAATGAAACAATCCAGCCATTTTTATGGCTGGATTGTTTTCGTATTAGGAAGCAGTGGTTAATGATTCTGCTGTGTTTCAACATTTTTAAACCAAAATAATATTTCCATGGAAGATGGTGGCGTAGAATGCCATATTGGTTTTGTTTGAAAATGACCCCCATGATTTGCATGAGAAGGTCGAATTATTTATTAAAATGAAAAACCAAAAAAATATTCATGGAGGTTAGATATGGGAAATGTTTTAATTGATATTGATAAATTACTTGAAGCCACATCAGATCTAACATCTGAGAAAAATAGTCATAAAGTGAAAAAAGTTGAGATTGATCAATTACTTGAGAATACTCGTGATTGGTAAGACACATATTTTTGCTTCACCACTCATAATTTAAATTACATACTTGAATGCCTTCTACTAGATTAGAAGGCATTTTTCTTTGGTAAAAGGGGTGAAAATATTATGACTTTCCGATCTTTCGTTATGCCGCTTTAAAGCAAAAAATTATTTTCGCGATTTCTATTGCTTTTGAACTAAAAAAATACTAGAATAATTTTTAATATATTTAATTTTTTGAAAATTGGACATTTAAAAAGAATCTAGGGGGATGTAAACAAATGAAGAAGAAAGTTCAAGCACTATCGATTGCGTTGGCAGGAATGCTGATGCTTGCCGGCTGTGGCAGTAAGGAATCAGCAGGAGGTTCGGAAAAGGGAGGAGCGGATAAGGAGTTCAAGGTCGGCATTACTCAATATGCCCCGCATCCATCCTTAGACGCAGCAACAGAAGGGTTTAGAAAGGCATTAAAGGATAAAGGAATTAAGGTTACATTCGATGAGCAAAATGCCCAAGCAGATCAAAATAATGTCCAATCCATCGCGAAAAACTTTGTCGGTGACAAGGTAGACTTAATTTTCGCCAATGCCACCCCTAGTGCAACAGCTGCCTTAAATGCAACAAAGAATATTCCGATTATTTTCACATCGGTGACAGACCCTGTCGGCGCTGGACTGGTTGAGGCTTTTAATAAACCAGGAAAAAATATTACCGGAACAACTGACAATCATCCGGAAGCAACCAAAAAAACGATTCATTTTATAACGGATGAAGTACAGGCAAAAAATATTGGGGTGATCTATAACTCCGGGGAACAAAATTCAGAAGTCCAAGTAAAAGAGGTAAAAAAATTGGCTGAAGAAAAAGGAGCTAAGCTCGTCGAAGTCTCTGTTGCCAATACTTCAGAGGTTAAACAAGCGGCCGAATCATTAGTCGGACGTGTGGATGCCATCTACATTCCTACCGATAATACGGTTGTTACAGCTCTAGATTCAGTTATTGCTGTTGCCAACAACAAAAAAATTCCACTCTTCGTTGGCGAGCTTGATTCCATGAAAAAAGGCGCAGTTGCAGCAAGTGGATTTAGCTACTTTGACCTTGGTTATCAATCAGGTTTAATGGCTGTTGATATATTAACCGGGAAGAAAAAAGCTTCGGAAATCCCAGTTGAACTTCCAAGCAGCCTAAAACTAGTCATTAATAAGGCCGCTGCTGAAGCACAAGGCCTAAAGGTAAAAGAGGAATGGAGCAAGCTTGGTGAGTTTTACGACGGCAAATAAGAAGTTAACTTTTTCAAGGAGGAGACCTTTTAGAAGGTTTACTCCTTGATTCCGTACATAAAAATGATATGGGCTAAAAGGATTTTTTCATTTGTACTAAAGACTCAATGAAAGGATGATCTCAATGTTTACAGCCGTTTTTGGATCATTTGAAGCGGGTATCATCTATGCGATTATGGCACTGGGCGTCTATCTTTCCTTTCGTATTCTGGATTTCCCGGATTTAACGGTGGATGGGAGTTTTGTAACTGGGGCAGCCATTTCAGCGGTAATGATCGCGAGTGGTGTGAACCCATTTATAGCTACAATCGTGGCCTTATTTGCCGGTTTCGCTGCAGGATGTATAACAGGGCTGCTTCATACATTTGGAAAAATTAATAACCTGCTTTCCGGAATCTTAATGATGATTGCACTTTATTCTATTAATCTAAGAATTATGGGCCGCTCAAATATACCCTTATTAAATACGGATACAGCTTTTACAAAAATCAGTGATTTCTTCGGAAAAACTGGAATTGACTCGTTTTTTAACAGCCTGCTATCGGGGGTTGGTCTTGGCGATAGTCTGCCAGAAACATGGGGCATTCTTATTTTTATGTTGATCATAACTTTCATGATTAAATTTTTTACCGATTGGTTTTTACAAACGGAAATCGGCCTTGCCGTTAGAGCAACGGGAGACAACAAACGGATGATTCGCAGCCTTTCGGCCAATACTAACCTCCTTGTCGTTCTTGGTCTTGGATTATCTAATGCGCTAGTAGCTTTCTCTGGTGCCCTTATAGCCCAGCAAGGTGGTTTTGCCGATGTAGGCATGGGTATAGGGATGATCGTTATTGGTTTAGCCTCTGTCATCATTGGCGAAGCTCTTTTTGGGACAAAAACGATTGCAAGAACGACTCTAGCTGTTATCGGTGGAGCAATTATATATAGAATTGTTGTCACCTTAGCACTTCGTGTTGATTTCTTGGAGCCAGGTGATATGAAACTTATTACTGCAATTATTGTTATTATCGCACTTACAGCTCCAAAGATCTTCGAAAGTTCCAGGGAGAAAAAACGGAAAGCACGCAGAAAATCGGAAAGACTGAACACCATCCAGACTTCTGTAGAGGCGAAGGGGGACAACCATGCTGCACTTAAGTCAGATTCATAAGATTTTTAATGAGGGGACACCTGATGAAAAAATAGCCATCGATCATGTGAACCTAACCCTAGAACCTGGAGATTTTGTAACGGTCATTGGCAGTAACGGTGCAGGGAAGTCAACGTTAATGAATATCATTTCCGGCGTTTTAACTCCTGATGTCGGGAAAGTTCATATCGGTGGGAAAAATGTAACCAATATGTCAGAGTTTAACCGATCAAACATGATTGGACGTGTCTTTCAGGATCCCATGGCAGGAACGGCCCCAAGTATGACGATTGAAGAGAATCTCGCGATGGCCTATTCACGAAACAAAATGAGAACACTGAGAAGAGGTGTAACAAAAAAACGGCGCGATTATTTTCGTGAAGTACTCGAATCATTAAATCTCGGTTTGGAAAATCGCCTCAATGCCAAGGTTGGTTTGCTTTCAGGCGGGGAGCGTCAAGCCCTTTCCCTGTTGATGGCTACCTTCACGGAGCCATCCATCCTGCTACTCGATGAACATACCGCTGCACTTGATCCATCACGAGCAGAGTTGATCACGAACTTAACTAAAGAGATTGTAGATCAATACAAACTTACTACTGTAATGGTTACACATAATATGCAACAGGCCATTGACCTCGGAAATCGATTAATTATGATGGATAAGGGGCAGATTATATTAGAGGTTAACAAGGAAAATAAGCAAAAACTAACGATTGAAGGTCTATTGAGTGAATTTAAAAGAATCCGCGGTGTGCAAATGGACAATGACCGAGCGATTCTTTCGTAGGTAAGAAAAAGTTTTTTTACATTTTTAGACATTGTTCGCAATCAGAAGACATTTCCAACATATATATTGAGGAAACATGCTGAGTTTAGGCATGTTTCTCTTTTATTTTATGGGATATAGTTTAAAATCTTTATCACCTAAAAGCGGTATTGCTTTACATCCTGCTCTTGAATGAACAACGTTTCTTCATTTAAAATTAATTCTGAATATTATTACTTTATTTTAAATGGGGGTTTCCAGATGAAAGAACAAAGAGTAAGTGCTGACCAGCTTGTAGATGACTTTTTTCCAGTGAGAGATGTTGATTATATCGAGATTTACACAGGCAATGCTAAGCAAGCCTGTCACTTTTTTTGTACAGCCTATGGGTTTATGCCTGTTGCATATTCTGGGTTGGAAACGGGAAATCGTGAAACCGTTTCCTATTGTTTAAAACAGCGCAACATTCGTCTTGTAATTACTGGCTCCTACACGGAAGACAGCCGGGTTGCCCAATTTGTTAAGAAGCACGGTGACGGTGTCAAAGATGTAGCCCTCTTGGTTGATGATGTAGAGAAAGCATATGAGGAGGCGGTAAGCAGGGGAGCGATTGCCCATGTCTCACCATTTGAAATGAAGGATACCCATGGTGTTGTCATGAAAGCCGTTATAGGTACATATGGCGACACGATCCATACGCTAATTGAGCGGAAAAATTATCAAGGTGCGTTTTTACCTGGGTTTGGTCCCTATACTGCGTCATTCCGAATGGAGGATGCTGGCTTAATTGGAATTGACCATGTAGTGGGCAATGTCGAAAGAATGGAGGAGTGGGTTGAATATTACTCAAAGGTAATGGGATTTAAAGAAATGAAACATTTCTCCGATAAAGACATTACTACTGAATACTCCGCCCTCATGTCAAAGGTGATGCATAATGGCGGTAGAATAAAATTCCCTATTAATGAACCAGCAGAGGGAAAACGAAAATCACAAATTCAAGAGTATCTGGAATTCTACAATGGTCCAGGTGTGCAGCATTTGGCTATTTTAACGGAAGATATTGTTTCTACGGTAACCACTTTGAAAAAGAATGGGGTAGAATTCCTCAAAACCCCTGGCACTTATTATGAATCATTAGGAGAACGTATTGGCAAAATTGATGAAGAAATTGAAAAGCTTCGCGAACTGAATATTTTGGTTGATCGTGATGACGAAGGCTATTTACTGCAAATTTTCACCAAACCAATCGTCGACCGGCCAACACTATTTATCGAAATTATTCAACGCAAAGGTGCCCGCGGCTTTGGTGAAGGTAATTTTAAAGCACTATTTGAATCAATTGAGCGGGAACAAGAGAGACGCGGTAACCTATAAAGAAAAAAGGTGAGTACCATGAAATTTGTTACCTTTGTAAAAAAAGAGGGGTCAATCAGCGCTGGCTGGTTAATAGACGATGAGCATGTCATGGATATGTTTGAGGCATCTGGTGGAATACTCCCTAATAATCTACTAGATTTTCTCGATCATTCTGAAGAACATATGAAGAAAGCGGCAAGCCTTAGCACTGAAACAGGTAGGAAAAGAGGGGTATATAGCTTAAGTGAACTTCAGTTAAAGGCACCACTCCCGATCCCAAGAAGCTTTCGTGATTTTTATGCCTTTGAGCAGCATGTGAAAACGGCAAGGGAAACCCGTGGACTGGAGATGATTCCAGAATGGTACGAAATCCCTGTTTTTTATTTTTCCAATCACTTGGCCATAAAGGGGCCAAATGAAGAGATTGTTAGACCAAAAGAGTGCGAGTGGCTTGATTATGAACTTGAAATCGCCTGTATCATTGGGAAAGAAGGCAGGAATATCCCCATGGATGCAGCAGATGAATATATATTTGGCTATTGTATTTTAAATGATTGGAGTGCAAGAGACCTGCAAAGGAAAGAAATGAAGGTTGGACTAGGTCCAGCGAAGGGGAAGGATTTTTCAACATCCATTGGACCATGGATTGTTACAAAAGATGAGCTGGAACCATTAAAAGCAGGAAAGGGCTTTAATCTTTCAATGAAAGCACGTGTGAATGGGAGACTCCTTTCAGAAGGAAATCTGAAGGACATTTTTTACTCTTTTGGCGAGATGATTGCACAAGCATCAAAGGGTGTCACTCTTTATCCGGGAGAAATTATCGGCTCTGGAACTGTCGGAACAGGATGCATCCTTGAGCTAGGAGGGGAGGTTCATCGCTGGCTTGAACCTGGTGACCAAGTAGAATTAGAGATTGAGCAATTAGGTGTATTGAAGAATTCCATTATTGATGGAAAAGAGGTGATGTAATGTATTACCGTCAAATGGGAGAGGTTCCTCACAAACGACATACAATGTTTAAAAAAAGTGATGGCAGCCTGTATAGAGAGCAGGTGATGGGAACAAGGGGTTTCTCGGGAGTGCAATCGATTTTGTATCATCATTATATGCCAACGGAGGTACTAAAATCAGAATTGGTTGGCACTTACTTGCCGGAATATGAAGTGCAGCAGTCCTTGAAGCACCGGCACTTTTTTACAAGACAGGTTGCCCTGCATGGCGATGCACTTGAAGCACGGCATTATTTATTAGGGAACAAGGATTTACTAATTGGAACAGCCAATGTGACGGCACCAATGCAAAGTTTTTACAGGAATGGTGATGGAGATGAGATGTTTTATATTCATCATGGCACCGGTATACTCGAGACGATGTTCGGAACGATTTCCTATCGTCCGGGTGATTATTTGATCATCCCAATTGGAACGATCTTTCGGGTAATCCCTAATAGAAACGAAACGACAAAAATGCTTTTTGTTGAAGCCTTTAGTCATATTACGACCCCAAGACGCTATCGCAATGAATATGGCCAGTTTTTAGAGCACAGCCCGTTTTGTGAGCGAGATATTCGCGGGCCAGAAGCCCTAGTGACTTTAGATGAAAAAGGGGAGTTTGAGGTTTTAACAAAATCAAGAGGCATGATTTCCTCACATATTCTTGGACACCACCCGTTTGATGTGGTTGGCTGGGATGGCTATTTATATCCTTGGGCATTTAAAATCGGGGATTTTGAACCGATAACCGGAAGGGTCCATCAGCCCCCACCAGTCCATCAAACCTTTGAAGGAAACAATTTTGTTGTTTGTTCCTTCGTACCAAGACTGTACGATTATCATCCGGAATCGATACCGGCGCCGTATTATCATAGCAATGTGAATAGTGATGAGCTTCTTTATTATGTAGAAGGCAATTTCATGAGCCGTAAAGGGGTGCAGGAGGGTTCGATCACACTTCATCCAGGTGGTATTCCTCACGGGCCGCATCCAGGGAAAACAGAAGCAAGTATTGGCAAAAAAGAAACACTTGAACTTGCCGTTATGATTGACACCTTTCATCCGTTAAATATTGTAAAGTCAGCACATAACATTGAAGATCCCGCATATATGTATTCCTGGTATGAGAAGAAGGAGTAAAGAAGACTTTAAGAACAATCCAACTTAATATGGTTGGGTTGTTTTTTTTTTAATCGTAACACGAAAAGTGGTATTGTAGTATTAAACAACTTTTTTGAAACGAATAGGGGGTGAAATCATGGAGCTGGAAAATGTTTCGATAAAATTAAATCATCATACTCCTAAGATACTAGGAAGTGAAAGGTATGCAAAATATGCTGTCATGCTGCCGCTCCTTCAAAAAGAGGACGGGATTCATGTGTTGTTTGAGGTCCGTTCGCTAGAATTAAGAAGGCAGCCCGGTGAAATTTGTTTTCCGGGGGGAAGCGTTGAGTCCCAAGACTTGGATGAAAAGGGTGCGGCCATCCGCGAGACGGTTGAGGAATTAGGCATAAACAATGAAGATATCTCCGCGGTTTTCCCACTGGATTATATGATTTCACCCTTTGGAATGATTCTCTATCCCTATGTAGGCTATATTAACAGGGCGGATGGGATTAGACCAAATCCTGCAGAAGTTGGTGAGGTTTTTACGGTCCCGTTATCTTTTTTTATTAAAAATGATCCTGAAATCTATCATGTTCATTTTAAAGCAGAGCCTGAAGAAAGTTTTCCCTATGATTTAATCCCTGGGGGTGAAAATTACAAATGGCGGGCAAGAGGAGTAGAGGAATATTTTTACCGCTATGGGGGTCGAGTAATCTGGGGATTAACCGCAAGAATTCTTGCCCATTTTATTGAAATCATTCGGTGATTTTATCAGCTGGGTTGAAAAAACAAAACAATTCTAAGGTACTAAGGGAAAGCAGTGGATTTTTATGATGAAATTTCACTGTTTTTTTATTTTATCAAATTATTTGTCCTCCTATAAAGGACAAATGTACGTATATGATGGAAAAAACTCTTGAATATTTTCGTAATTGTAATAAAATTAGGATTATATTTTTTAAAGGGTAGGGGATGTATGAATGAAGGTCGTAAAGTTTGGCGGATCCTCTTTAGCATCCGGAAAACAGCTTGAGAAGGTATTTCGGATCGTAATATCTGATCCTGAACGAAAAGTTGTTGTTGTATCAGCTCCGGGGAAGAGGTTTGCAGAAGATACCAAGGTGACAGATTTATTAATAGAATGTGCTGAACAGTGTTTACAAAATCAAAATCCAAAAGAAAAGCTGGAAGCTGTCATTGAAAGATATTCAACGATTGCTGAGGAATGTCATCTTCCAGATGGGATAATGAAGGAAATTTATGACGACCTATTAAAAAGGTTTGATAGCGACAAGAGTAAACCTGATCGTTTTATCGATTTAATCAAGGCAAGTGGTGAAGATAATCATGCAAAATTGGTCGCTGCATTCTTTAAAGCGCAAGGAGTCGAGGCATCTTATGTCGACCCTAAAGATGCTGGTCTCCTAGTAAGTGATGAGCCTGGAAATGCACAAGCATTACCGGAATCATTTGAAAGATTATATTCATTACGTGGGCGCCGAGGGATTTTAATTTTCCCAGGATTCTTTGGCTATAGTGAAAAAGGCGAGGTGTTCACATTTTCGCGCAGTGGTTCCGATATTACCGGTTCCATTATAGCCAATGCGCTAAAAGCGGACCTTTACGAAAATTTTACAGATGTGGATGCGGTTTATTCCGTCAATCCTTTTATTGTGAAACGCCCTAAGGAAATTAAGGAATTGACATACCGTGAAATGCGTGAGCTTTCATACGCAGGATTTTCCGTGTTACATGACGAAGCACTTGTACCGGCATTCAAGGCGGGAATTCCTGTCCAGATAAAAAATACAAACAACCCTGCAGCACCGGGGACGAGGATTGTATATGAACGGGATAACACGAACGGTCCTGTTATAGGTATTGCCAGCGATCAAGGATTTTGCAGTATCTATGTAAGCAAATACTTAATGAATAGAGAAATTGGCTTTGGACGCAAGCTGTTAGGCATATTTGAAGATTTTAGCCTTTCATATGAACACACACCATCGGGAATTGATGATGTATCCGTTATATTAAGAGAAAACCAGCTGAATGAGAAAATAGAAGCAGCCATAGTTCAAAGGATTAAGGCAGAATTACATGCTGATGAAGTGAAAATTGTACATAGCCTTGCGCTAATTATGGTGGTCGGAGAAGGAATGCGCCATAATGTCGGTACGATGGCAAGAGCCTCTAAGGCATTAGCAATGGCAAATGTTAATATTGAAATGATCAATCAGGGCTCCTCCGAGGTCAGTATGATGTTTGGCGTAAAAGAAGTCGATGAAAAAAAAGCAGTACGAGCGCTTTATGAGGAGTTCTTTGTGGCTATACCAGTATAAATTGGCAGTTAAAAAGGTACGTCAACTCAGGCGTACCTTTTTCTTGGAAACTTTTTTTAACTTAAGCTTCGTTCGAATTCCTGCCCATACAGCTATCACCAGCCCGCCCACGGTATCGGCAACTAAATCCGTCATAGTATCTTTATTACCTCCGCCTTGCAGGGTCATGCCCAAAAATTGATCACAGCTAAATTCATAGACCTCCCAAAGCACACCCCCTAAGGCTGAAAACGAAAGGGTAAACAAGAAAACAAACCATGGAGAAATTTCATCACCGGCATTTCTATGGATTAATCTTTCATATAAAGCAATTCCAGAAAAAGCAAGGATGGCACCGCTGATCAAGTGCATAAAAGTGTCCCACCAGCCAAGCCCATACCAGCCTAAAATGGAACCGAGATATTGTGAACCAACTAAGAAAATTAAATAAGAAATGACAATGGGTAAATTGAATTGAAGCTTACTAAAAAGTGCCAAAAGAAGGGGAATTGCGCCACAAGCCATCCCGCCAATGGCAACTGTTGCTTTAAAGGAAACACCATTTTTATAGTAGTAGACTGCTAAAACCGCCATGAAAATGACATATAATGCACTAAATAGAATAACGAGCTTCCGATTCATACACGCCACCTCTCCTTACACTTTTTGTTTTCTAAACAGTGAATATATAGCAATGATGAGACCGCCGACAACACCATAAAGTAAATCATACATGGTATCCTTATTTCCTCCTCTTTGCATCGTCTTTGTAAAAGTCAAATCGCCTACAAATTCATACCCTTCCCAAAGAACACTTGCAAAAGTGGCAAGAGAGAGAACGAAAAGAAAAAGGATCCATCCTGAGACATTGTTACGGACTTTTTCAGGGATCAATTGTTTATAAAGGCTTATACCGATAATTCCAACATATAATCCCTTATAAAAGTGAAGCGTAGAATCCCACCATTTGTGATGAAGATAGTAGCTTGCGATAGAGCCTAGAAATAGCGAACAAAATAAAAAAAGATAATAACCGATAATAGTGGGCATGTTAAATGGATTATGTTTCATTCGTAATAACCAAAGCGGTAAAGCACTACAAAAGATGCCGCCAAGCGCTACCTGCCATCTAGATGAATCACTTTTCATTAGATAATAAATAAATAATGCTGCCATAAAAATAATAAATAAAACACTTAAAATAATTATCGTCTTCCGTTTCACATTATTCACCTCATTTCAATTGTCTCCTTACAATTATGTCCAAAACTGTCCAAATATAATGTTGTAATATATTGCGCTAGCAAACTGGAACTAAAAACGGTATAGTGGAAGGGTATAAGGCATCCATTATTTATGAGTATCTTGGTGGAGGGTTCCAATGCAGAAGGCACAAATACCAACTTATGAAAGAATTGCTATTGATTTGGCAAATAGAATATACGATGGAAAGTTTAAAGTAGGGGAAAAGATCCATGGCCGATCAACTTTGGCGAGTGAATATAAGGTTTCCCCTGAAACTGTCCGAAGAGCAATAAAGATTTTAGAAGACGTAGAAATTGTTCAATCGACAAAGGGCAGTGGGATTGTGATCTCTTCTAGGGAGAATGCTTATAAATATATTCACCGTTTTTCCAACCTAGCGAGTATTAAGGATCTTGAAAAGCAAATGAATTCGCTCATTTCCGAAAGAGACAAGCTCGATGAAGAGCTCTTTAACACACTTCGAAAAATCATGGACTACTCTGGAAAACTTCGTCATACGAATCCACTAGCACCCATTGAGGTGGAAATATTTCCTGGCTGTATTCATATTGGAAAAACCATCTCCGAAACAAAGTTCTGGCAAAATACCGGTGGAACCGTTATTGGCATGAAGCGTAGGGGGGAATTAATTATCTCACCAGGACCATATGCATTAATTCTTGAAGGGGATGTATTGTTGATTATCGGTGATGATAAGACCTATGATCGAGTTCTCCACTTTTTAGAGGATTAGATTATAAAGAGAACTCGCCGTTTTGGTGGAGACAGAGGCGTAATTGCATTTATGTCTAATTGGAAAGTTATACTTTTAGCCAAAAAAAGTCTGTTTCATTTGAAACAGGCTTTTTTTGTAAAACTTAATTTAATCTAATAATCCTTCTTTTTCTAAAAATTCCTTTGCAACCTTTGCAGGCGACTGCTTAAGGCTGTCGACTTTATAGTTTAGCACACGCATTTTTTCATCGGAAAGCTTACCCGCTAAGGTATTGATTGCTTTTTTTAGTTCCGGATGATCTTTTAATGTTTCTTCTTTTATTATAGGGACAGCATAATATGGCGGGAAAAAGTGTTGATCATCCTTTAAAACCTTCAAGTTAAAGGCTTTAAGTAAGCCGTCGGTTGAAAAGGCATCGATGACATCACTTTTATGATTTTTAAGCGCGGTATAACGTAATCCGCCATCTACAGCTTTTACATCTTTAAATTCCATATTATATGCTTTTGAAAGCCCAATTAATCCATCTTCTCGGTTTGGAAATTCAATGGTTGGCCCCATAATTAAATTTCCGCTTACTTTAGCTAAATCAGAAATAGTATTTAAACCGTACTCATTTGCCGTGTCTCGTCTTACTGCTAGTGCATAGGTGTTATTAAATCCAAGTGGTTTTAATAATTCAATATTATATTTTTGCTTAAATTCTTTTTGAACATAATCATAAACTTTATTTGGGTTACTTTCCGGGTGTTGGTTTAATATATTCACTAAACCTGTCCCCGTATACTCTACATATAAATCAATGTCTCCATTCTTAATGGCACTAAAAGCAACCTGCGTACCCCCAAGATTAAGCTTTCTTTCTACTTGAATATCACTTTTGTTTTCTATTAAATCGGCAAGCATATTCCCTAAAATCATTGATTCACTGAAATTCTTTGATCCAATGACTATTTTATCTTCTGCATTTGCTGTTGAATACACCTTAAAAGCTCCTGCGATAATTAATACAATCGAGGCAAGGCCAATCATCCATTTTTTTGCCTTTTTCCCTGACTTAATTGAAGCTTGTTGCTTGTTTGTAAAGGAAAGAGATGTTTCAAGTTTCCCAACGATGAAGTCAATGAGAAGGGCTAAGATACAAGCTGGAATCGCCCCGGCTAAAATCATATTGTTATCAACGGTTTGGACACCGGAGAATACGAGGTAACCAAGCCCGCCTGCACCTACAAAAGCGGCAATGGTCATCAACCCAACAGCTGTAACCGCTGAAATTCTGATACCCGCCATAATCATCGGAAAGGCTAATGGCAGCTGAACTTTCCTCATGGTTTGACTCTTGGTTAGACCGATGCCTTTGGCGGCTTCCAGAATGTCTCCGTCAATATTTGTCAAGCCAGTATAAGTGTTCTTTACGATTGGAAGCAGGGAATAAAGAACAACCATCACAATAGCTGGCGCACTGCCAATTCCGATGAATGGTATTAGGAATCCAAGTAAAGCTAAGCTTGGTACGGCTTGAATAACGTTCGTTGTGCCGATAATCGGTTTAGAAAGCTTTGGTTCATTTGAAATTAAGATACCTAGCGGAATCCCGATAATGATGGCAATTAATACGGAAATGATACTTAAATAGAGATGTTCTCCTAATAAGTTTAAAATCTGCTGATAGTTTCCTGTTAGATAATTCCAAAATCCACTCATTAAAATGCCACCTCCAGGTCAATTAATTGACTGCTTAATGCAGATAAAATACTGCTTCGTGTTATTAATCCTGTCAGCTGTTTAGCACTGTTAACAACAGGAAGATAACCGATTTTATGCTCATTCATTGTTGCTAACACAGAGATTAAATTGGCATCCTGTGAAACAGAAAGCACGTTTTGTTCCATAATCTTTTCAATTGGGGTGTTGCGGTTAAGCAATTGAATGCTTTTTAATGTTACAAGCCCCTTAAGGACATTCTGTTTATCAGTAACCATGAGACTGTCAACTTTATTGTCCTTCATAATCTCAATAGCCTGCAGGACGGTTCGCATTGCGGTAATCTTCACAGGATGGGGGATCATAATATCCTCAGCCAGTAATAATTCAGGGTTGTTCCAAACCCTTCTTTTTCCTATAAACCCTTCGACAAAGTCATTGGCCGGATTTTTAAGAATATTTTCAGGTGTGTCAAATTGGAGAACATCGCCGTCTTTTAAAATACAAATCTTATCTGCTATTTTAATAGCTTCGTCCATGTCATGGGTGACGAAGATAATCGTCTTATTTAATTCCTTTTGCATTTGGAATAATTCATCTTGAAGTGAGCTTCTCGTAACCGGGTCTAGTGCACTGAAGGGTTCATCCATTAAGATAATATCGGAGTTCGTGGAGAATGCTCTTGCTACACCTACTCTTTGCTGCTGTCCGCCGCTTAGCTCTTTTGGGAATCTGTGTAAGAATTCCTTTGGATCTAATCCAACAATTTCAAGCAATTCTTCTGTCTTTTTCTCAATCAAGACTGGGTCTTCTCCTTTGAGCCTTGGGATTAATTCTAGGTTTTCTTTAATAGACATATGTGGAAACAATCCGGTGTTTTGAATCACGTATCCGATATTTCTACGGAGTTCGATCGGATTCATCGTGGAGATATCCGTCCCATTTACAAAGATTTGCCCAGATGTTGGCTGAATGAGTTTATTAATCATTTTAAGTAAAGTAGTTTTTCCACAGCCGCTTGGTCCGATAAAAACTACTAATTGACCAGCTTCAATATTTAATGAAAAAGGATTAATGATGGTCTTTGTTCGATACTTTTTAACAATATTTTTAAATTCTATCAATATTATTCCTCCCTTAATAAACTAAAGTTTCGATTAGTAACAACTTAATCATAACATATAAGTTGTTGGTTTGTCGATTGTGTTCCATATTGAAGGACAACAAATCTTTCCAAATCCATATTCTTTCAGTACAATGTATTGAGAAAACTGTAAGTAGGTGTTTAAATGAAAACGATTTTAATCGTCGATGATGATGAAAATATTCGCAGTTTAGTGAAAGGTTTATTGATGAGAGAAGGCTACAAGGTAATTACAGCTGAAAATGGAGTGGCAGCTCTTGCTATATTAAAAACAGAGCTTTGTGATTTAGCAGTAGTGGATATTATGATGCCTGTTATGGATGGCTACAAGTTAACCTCAGATATTCGCAAATTGTATGATCTGCCGATAATTTTATTAACGGCTAAAAGCCAGATCGAAGATAAGGAAAAAGGGTTTGAATCGGGGACGGATGACTATCTAATAAAACCCTTCGAGGCTAAAGAACTAATTTTTCGCGTTAATGCCTTGTTAAGAAGATACGGAAATGTAAGTGTTACCAATATCAATTTAGGATCCCTATTCATTAACAAAAAAAGCTATGAGGTAAAGATTAATAACAAAACCTACATGTTGCCCTTAAAAGAATTTGAACTTTTAACTTTCATGGCAACAAATCCCAACCAAGTGTTTAGCCGTGGACACCTCATTGAAAAAATATGGGGCCTTGATTTTGAAGGAGATGAAAGAACGGTGGATGTTCATATTAAACGTTTGCGAGAACGATTTGCGAGTATTGCAAAGGACTTTGCCATCAAAACAATCAGAGGGGTAGGCTATTCCCTGGAGGTTCGATAAAAATGAAGTCTTTATATAGTAAATTTGCTTTCATCACGATAATGATCATGATTGTGAGTGGCATATTTTCATTTCTCCTTTCCAATGCCTACTATCAGGTCAAATTAAAACAGCAAAATGACGAAAAAATCACCAATTTTGCTTTTGAAATCGCAGACTTTGCTAGTAAGCATCCCTTGATAAGCTTACAGGACTATTTTAATCATATTGGTGCGATAGGTTACCAAATTCTTTTGATCAATCAAGATGGTGAAAAGCAATATTTTGGTTCACCTTACAGAAAGAAGGAATTGCCCGAAGACATATCAGAAAAAGTATTGAATGGTGAAGTTTATCATGGTGTAAGTCAATTTCCTCATAAAACATTTGTAACCGGCTTTTTTGCAAACGAACTAAAAAACTCAGTCGGTGTTCCTTTAGAATATAAGAGTAATAAATATGCCATGTTTATCAGACCAGATATTAAGCTCTTGTTTAATGAGATGCATATTCTTTTCGGTTGGCTTTTGGTTATTTCTATTTTATTAAGCATTTTATTTGTACTAATTAGTACAAAATATTTAGTCAATCCGATAAGAAACCTAAAAAAAGCAACGCAAGAAATCGCGGGAGGCAATTTTTCAATCAAGCTAGATATTGACCGAACAGATGAACTCGGTCATTTAGCTGTGAGCTTTATGAAAATGGCGGAAAAATTAGCAAAAGTAGATATGCTTAGGAAAGAATTAATTACCAATATTTCTCATGATATTCAATCACCATTAACCAATTTAAAAGGGTATATAGATTTACTTAAGGTCAGCAACAAAAGTGAGCAAGAGAAGCAACAATATATCCGTGTAATTCACTCTGAAGTAAACCGATTATCCAACATGACCAAACAGTTATTACTTTTATCATCAATCGAAAGTAAAAGGGATATAATGGAAATATGTACTGTAGATGTGGCGGGTCAGTTGAAAAGCGTCATTCATCAATATCAATGGAGGATTCTAGATAAAGGAATCATGATGAGTTATTCTGTCCCGGATGCTTTTGTAAAAGGGGACCCATCACTGTTATATTCGCTTTGGGAAAACCTGTTGACAAATGCGATTAAATATAATCGAGAGAATGGGATTATTGATATTGAACTGACTGTATCAGAAGAGCAAATTGAAGTAGTGGTGGAAGATACAGGGGCTGGTTTAGAGACAAAAGAAATGGAAAGAATATTTGACCGATTTTATCGTGCGGATACTTCAAGGGATCGTTCTGTAGAAGGAACGGGATTAGGGTTGTCCATCGTCAAGTCTATTGTTGATCTGCACCAAGGAAAAATAAAGGTAACAAGTCAGAAAGGTAAAGGAACTACTTTTACAGTTATCCTCCCTAAAATGTAAAGTGTTGTTCATCTTCCGTTCACATTCGTAAAGTACTCTATTTACGAAATATACTTGGAAGGTGAATGACATTTATGAACAAATATAGTAATCTTTTATTAAAAGTAGCGGCAATCTTTGGGTTGCTTGGGGCGGTGCTTGGCGGTCATATGGCTGGATCCGGTTCTTATGCCTTTCGCCCGATTCATGCTCATATTTTAGTGGTAGGTTGGCTTACATTATTTGCTTGGGCCGTATATTATCGTTTATTTCAACCCGAAAACCGTATTTTAGCGGGGCTTCATGTTTATGCTGCCATTATTGGATCAGTTTGTCTGACTGGTGGTATGGCATTGTATAATTTTCGGCCTGAATTTCTTCCGGCATCAGTGGAGACCGCAATTTATATCGGCGGCGGTGCGATACTTTTATTAAGTTTTGTATTTTTCTGCCTTCTAACGTTTACCCAAGGAAAAAAAGAGAATTGAAAGTAGCTGTATTCAAGAATGCTAGCATTTCAAGAGATTGCTAGCTTCTTTGTTTTTTGTTGAAGAGTTAAAATTTACAATATTACTAACGAAAAATGTTAAAATAGAGATTGAAAAAAATTATAAAAAAAGAGGAGAATCTATATTGAGCTTTGTTCGAGACAAATTCAGTGCGAAGTTTTTCCTTTTTCTCTTGTTAGCATTCTTATTGATTCATGTGCCTATCCTCGGGAATTATGTAAAGGTTATTAATACCCTTATCCATGAATCTGGCCATGCTTTAATTGCCCTTTTTGGCGGGAAAGTCGAAAAAATTTCTCTATTCATGAATTCAGAAGGGGCTACGTATAGTAATCAGTCTACATGGATCGGTAGCTTTCTCACAAGTCTTGCTGGCTACACCTTTGCCTCCTTTATGGCATTTCTATCTTTTTTACTAATCGGGAGGAAAAAGGGAACGCTTTTGATTGATATTTTGCTAGGTTTGATTTTCCTAAATTTGATCTTTTGGGTGCGCAATCCATACGGGATATTTTGGCTTTGTTCTTTTGCGGTTGCTTTCCTCTTTTTACTTATTAAAGGAAGTCAAAATTTAAGAGATAACTTATTACTCATGATTGCCTCGATTTTACTAGTTGATTCGGTTCAAAGTGCATATGAAATACTATATATTAGCGTTTTTCAGCCACAAGCGGCAGGAGATGCTGCCAATCTTGCTCAGTTAACAGTTATTATACCTGCACCAATCTGGGGAATTTTCTTCTTCCTGCAAGCACTTTGGTATTGTTACTTTGGGTTAAAAAGAGGTTATTATAAACTTGGAAATTAAAAGTCTAATCCCCATTTTCTGTCCCCATGACCACTTCATGAGGACAGATTTTTTGTTTTTTTTATAGCGCAAAGGATTTATCCATTGGACTTTTCTTCATTGCATGACTATACTCCTCCGTAAGGTTGCTGATAATTTTTTGGACAGGGAGTATATCTTTGATTTCATCTACTCTGGCACCGGCGAAAACCAGCCCATTCTCAACATCACCCTCAACAGATGTAAGCAGAGAATCAAGTGTACAAAAACGGTAAGAACAATTTTTTAAACAATCGTGGCATTTGGCTATTTTCAATTTGTCTGAGCCGCTTATCAATTTTGTAAAGTTATTCATAATGGCTCTTCCTTGTAATCCAACGGTGGTTTTAACTAAAACAAGATCGTCTTTACCGGCATTCACATATTTTTGTTTAAATGCTAATGGAGCGTCACATTCCTCGCTGGCAACAAATCGAGTCCCCATTTGCACGCCAGAGGCTCCCAGAGCAAGTGCTTTTGCAATATCACCGCCTGTCATGATTCCTCCGGCTGCAATGACAGGGATGGAAACCGCTTCTACAACCTCTGGAAGGATATCGAACATCGTCCGGTCTGTACCAAGATGTCCGCCTGCTTCAAAGCCTTCAACCACAACCGCAGCAGCACCAAGCCGTTCGGAAATCCTGGCTAATTTAGCAGAGGATACGATCGAGATAACAGGAATTCCTGCTTGTTTTCCCCATGTATACATGTCCCGCGAAATTCCCGCACCAGATATGATAAAATCAACCTTTTCTTCTAGGGCTGCTTTCATTTTTTCAGCGAAGTCATTCATGGCGAATAAAACATTTACACCAATATATCCAGCATTTTTGACATGTTCCTTAGCACGCTTGATATGTGATCGCATATCGTCAACTGAAATACCAGTTCCAGAAATAATACCAATCCCGCCAGCATTTGCGACCGCTGTAGCTAGCTTACTAAGTGAAATACCAACACCCATTCCGCCTTGCATAATTGGAACCTTTGGTATCATATGACCTATTTTAAGTTGTGGAAAGTTCAATTTATTACCCCTTTTCAATTGATAGTAGTAGGAACTTCCCATGCATCTTACCATTTAGTTAATAATATGTATGTGATATTTGTTACCAGGTCATAAAAGTAGGTTTTATTAACTTGTATAATTTTAAGTCGAAAAAGTCGATTTTATCTTTTATTTAGTATATATTTAGCGGATAGAAAGCAAATGTATTGATTTATACTAGTTCAGCGCGTAACTTTGTATAATAATATTTTTCTAAAACCAAACTAAGCGTTAGGGAATAAGATTGGATGGTGTCATGTATGGTTAAGCTTTTTACAGATATGGATTTAGACGGCCTTGGCTGCGGGCTGATTGCCAAAATAGCTTTCGGAGATAAGGCCAATGTATTCTATTGTTCCTATCGGAACTTAGATCAAAGGGTTGAAGCGTTTATTAAAAATCCGGCTAATAATCAGGAGGAAACCTATATTACTGATTTAGCAGTAAATGAAGTGGTCGAGAAAAAACTGCAGGAGCGGTTTCATCATGGAAAACATATTCAAATGATTGATCATCATGTTACGGCCCTACATTTTAATGAATACAAATGGGGAAGGGTAAGACCAGAGTATGACAATGGGAAAAAAACATGTGCTACCTCATTATTTTATGATTTTCTATTAGAGCAAGGGAAAATAAAGCGAAATCATGCACTTGAGGAATTCATTGATTTAGTCCGTCAATATGATACTTGGGAGTGGGATGAAAATAATAATGTAACAGCAAAGCGGTTAAATGATTTATTTTACATAATGAATAGAGAACAGTTTGAAGAAGAAATGCTTAAGAGGTTAACGGAAAATACTGACTCGTTTCAGTTGACAGACACGGAAAATATGATTCTAGATATTGAAGAGCAAAAAATTAATCGATATATCCATTCAAAGAGCAGACAGACGGTGCAAACTTTCGTAGATGATTATTGTGTAGGTGTTGTCCACGCAGAACAGTATTTGTCAGAGCTTGGCAACGCATTAAATAATATTTATCCCCATTTGGATATGATTGTTCTATTGAATGTAAGCGGAAAGAAAATGGGATTTCGAACAATTCATGATGAAGTGAATGTAGCCGAATTTGCGCAAATGTATGGTGGAGGAGGACATCCGAAGGCTTCCGGAGCAGAATTGACAAGGGAAGCATTTGAAACATTTATTGTCGATGTTTTCGAGCTAAACCCTCTTAAACCAGATCCTGACCGTAATGAATTTAATGTGAAAGAATCGGCGTTTGGAACAAGTTATCAAAACCATTTGGGTGAAAGCTCATATATTTTGCCGGCATATAATGGCACATTTGATCTAATCCATAAAGGGGAGAAGATTGAACAAACATTTTCTGTATTCTCTGCTGCAGAACGATATTTAAAAAGAAATTATTCTTCTTGGCTCCGACAAGACCAAGAATTTTTACAAAAACTTTCAGTCACATTAAAGATTTCCTTAGAAGAATTAAAGGAAAACTATGATGAGATTATCAGTAACCACATGGTCGATATTATGAACGTGTAAAAAAGAGCTTGGGATTCCCAAGCTCTTTTTTCATCTCAAACATTTTAAGGATTCTTTAAGGATAAAGTAGTAAATTTATCGTGGGTATATGGTTTTGCTATATCGAAATTGTAATTTCTATGCAACAGAAAGTAAATTCAATTACATATACCTGTAATAATAATAGGGTAAAATATGTTATATGGATAGTTTTCTCAATATGTTATGCGGTGCACATAAATATTTTAAAATACCTTTTTGGGTGTAATAAATAGTGAGGTGATAGGATGTCTTCAACTTCAAAAAGGAACAATTTTTTCGATAATGCAAAATTTATTTTGATTTTTCTTGTCGTTTTTGGGCATCTAATAAGTCCATTAAAGGAACAGGATGGTATTCTTTTCACTTTATATACAGTCATTTTTTTATTCCATATGCCAGCTTTTATCTTAATTTCAGGATACTTTGCCAAAGGATATAAAAAGAAGGGGTATTTGTTAAAGTCTGTAAAAAAAATATTAATCCCTTATTTTATCTTTCAAATCATTTATTCGATTTATTATTATTTTATCGGCAAGGAAGAGCGGTTAAATTTTGATTTATTTCATCCTCATTGGTCACTATGGTTTTTATTGAGTTTATTTTTTTGGAATTTGCTGCTGTATGCTTTTGCAAGGTTGAGATGGATGGGCTTTGCAGCGGCTATTATATTGGGAATTGTCATAGGCTATATAGACAATGTGGGTAGTTATTTAAGCTTATCAAGAACAATTGTATTCTTTCCGTATTTTTTATTGGGTTATTTATTAAATGGGAAACAGCTAAAATGGGTGATCCGTGCAAAATATTCTCTTCCGGTTGGAATGGTAATCATTATTGCCACTCTGTTATTTTTTGGTATGGGTTTCCCAAAAGATGCTGTGCCATGGCTGTTAGCTGACACCTCTTATGCGAATATGGTGGGGAAGGAATGGTCAGCTGGGCTCATTCGCGCACTCCAATATGGGATAACATTAATGGTTGTATTTGGCTTTTTGGCGTTAATCCCTTCAACCCAATATAAATTAACAAAAATTGGAGAACGAACACTTTATGTTTATTTGTTCCATGGTTTTATTATTAAATCACTTCAAGCAATGGTCCCAAATGAAAGTTTACCGTTCATTTCAGGGAACTATCTTTTACTCATTATCCTCTCCTTTATCATTTGTTTAATCCTAGGCAGTTACTTTATTAAAAAATATACCCGTCCACTTGTTGAGCTTAAGGTATAAATTTACTTGAATTTATTCCTTAAGCTTTTGTTAGTCGAGATTGGCGACTTTTCTGTGCCGATATGGTAATATTATACTAAGATCTTCCATCCAGTAAGAGAAAGGATTATTTCCTTTTGCGAAGGAAATATGTTTGCGTCGTATGAGACTGCAAACCATTTTTTCTTCATGGGATACGGAAGGTTTCATTTTTTTATTTAGGAGGAGTTTATGATGAATCAATTAATGAAGTTTTGCAGGAAGTTTGACCCTAGCTTGGAGGTTACGTACTATGAACCATAGTAACATGTCCGCAGAATTTTATTCGCAGCAATTGGTTTACATTGATGAAAATATCAAAGATTTAACAAATCTTTATTTATCTTCAACGCCAATTCAAGAAAGGGTTAAACACTTTTTTAACTTGTATGTCTTAGAGGTTGAAGAGTTGTTAGCAAATAATAGCAAAAAAGGTTTCATTTCATTTTTTTCAAAGGTTCTAATCGGTACTAAGGTGACGGTACTCTACGATGAGGACAATGAAACAGAAGAGTTTGTGATCTGTCTTCCAGAACAGTCAGACCCGGATAGAGGATTTATTTCCTTTTTATCACCTGTTGGGCGTCAGCTGCTTCTAAGGAAACTCGGTGAACAGATTTCGCTTAAAATTCCTACAGGTGATCTCCAATTAACAATCAAAGAAATTTCCTATATTGGGGACCCATTTAATAGGGAAGAACGTTATAAAGAAGCTTAATTGACGAACTTGCTGAAAGCGTTTTTAATTGAACATTTAAGATGACCGACTGTAAAATTACGGTCGGTCATTAGTTTTGTTTACAAGCTATTTAAAGTCATAAGCCAAAAATCGAACTTACGAAATTTTTCTTTTTCCTTTTAACTTTTTTATGATCAAACACGATTGGTTTTTCAATTTGTACTGGCGGGGTTAGTTCGTTTAACTTGTTTTGAAGTTGACCAACCTGTTGGGTTAATACTTTTACTTGCTCCTGCAACTCATCTATTTCCCGGCGGTGCTGCAGAAGTTGATACGAGGTAACCGAATCTGCTTTGGCATTCATACTTATTTCTAATTCACTTACTTTTGTAAGTAAATGTTCAATTGCTTTTTCATATTCAACAGCTTTAACAGAACCTTTTCGTACACTTTTTTTCTCATTCACTGGGGTTATTTCATGGAGTAATATTCCGTTTTGAAGTTGTTCATGAATTCCTTTTAATAGATTCATATCTTCTCTGCTAAAATGATAATGTCCTCGCTCATTTTTTTCCATTGGCAGCTCGAGTTGCTTTACCCAACGCTGAACTGTACTTGCAGATACTCCTAATAATTTTGCTACTTCACTTGTATTCATGTCGAATCCCTCCAATATAAATATTGCCCAAAATCACGAGTGACGATATGCTAAGTAAAACTCACAAGAATTAAAGGAGCTTTTAATTACTGAAATTATTAATTAAGACCAGAATTTCCACCATTTTTTTTCTTTTGCTGCCGCTACATCACGAAAACTGTTTAACATTTGTTGGAATGCTAATTCTCTTTGGGTAACTTCCTGACGGTATAGATTTCGTTCATCCACAAGAAAATCTCGGTCTTTTGTTATCGATTTTGATAGTCCTGAAATTTCATTATTTGTTACTTCTACATAATGGGATAACTCTTTAGAGGTCTGAGATAGTTGCTTGGAGAGTGAAGAGATCTCAATAGAGGCCTCTAGTGAAACGTTATTAATATTATTGGCAAGGTACTTCAAGGAGTCAGCTGTACCTTCTGAAGTTTTTTCAAATGTCACTGACAACTCTTGAATTTCTGCTTTAGTGTTCGCTGTAGCTTTATAAATCGAGTCTGAAATGGATCTAACAGTATGATAAGTACCATTTTTAATTTCTTTTTTTACTTCTTCTAATACTTCTTTACGAACAACACTGCGGATTTCATCCTTTACTTCATTTAAAAATGTTTTTTTATAGGTTTCCATAGCTTCGAAGAAAAGTTCCGAATTCCAAATGGCACTTTCTTCAATTGGTACTGGTGTAATCTCTTTTTCAGAAATAATTTCTAAGGATACTTCGGGTTCAGTGGGAATTTCATCAACTTCTTTTTCCTGCTTATTTTGGATCATTTGGCGGATCATGTCTTTGCTTACCTTTTTGTCAGCCAAATATTTAATTTCCATCATTTGGTCAATCTCCATATTTGTAAAAATTCTTGCCCCTTGTTTGGAGCGGGGAATATCAAGATAGTCAGCATAATCTTTTTCCCACTGGCGCACTATTCCAGGTGCAATATTTATTTTTTTTGAAACTTCTTTTAAGGTATAGGTCTTCAACTGCCATCAGTCCTTTCTAGGGTCTCTAGGAAATAATACTTCTTTGGCCGATAGGAAAGTATAACTTTCCTTAATGGCATAAGTGCAACTACGCCTCTGTCTTTGCCTAACGGCTCGTAAGTGGGCAAGTTTTCTTTACATAGTAATTCACCATCCGGTATCTGTTTTTCCTGCTGCCTGACAAAAGCTATCAAAACAAGACCGAAATCACGAAATAACAACATATTATTGCAAAAATAGTATTCTTCTCAATAAAAAAAGTGCAGAAGTATTAATTCTACACTTAAAATATCCGTATCCGTTTTAGACTTAATCGACTAACCCAAGCATTTTCAAACCATTATATATTCCGGAATCAGTAACTTCAGTTGTTTTATGCTTGGCATATTGGAAAATATCGGGATGCCCGTTCCCCATTGCAAAACTCTCGCCTGCATTTTGCAGCATTTCCTTATCATTCATCCCATCTCCAAAAGCAATGGAGCTTTCTCTATGAATGCCAAGACGGTTGAAAACCATTTGAATCCCATACCCTTTATTTACTTTATCCCTGATTACATCATAGCAATGCCGCATTCCATCGACATTAACTTGGGATAAGTGGATGCTGCCTTCCTTTTCATAAAGCGCAATATCGTTCTTTTTCAAATTAACTAACGTCATCCCTAGGACATGATAAATGAATGAATGTTCAATTCCTTGGCTAAATCATCAATTTCATGGAGTGGTCTTCCTGTTGCTAAGAAGACTTCCATTCCATTTGCCTGAACCTGAGAAATAGCTGCTTTTGTTGATTCCTCAATCGTATCATCCGGTGTCAATAGAGTTCCATCAATATCTAAAAATAAAACTTTGTAATCGGTCATGCTGTTTCTCCTTTTTCAAGTGATACAACTAGTTTACCACTTTTAAGATTTTTATTTTGGAATGAAATAGAAAAAAGTAATTTAGGAATAATAATAGGGTGTACTCCAAGATAATAAAAGCGAGGAATTTTATGAAAAGGATATTATTAGTATTCCTGGGTGTCCTCCTTTTAGGGCTGCCAGAAAAAGTAGTAGCAGTACAAAAAGTTCCGATCTTGATTTATCATTCAATTGCAGAATATAATGGACATGGATCCAAGGAGCTGTATGTAACGCCAGAAAACTTTGAGAAACAAATGATTTATTTAAGAGACCAAGGATATACATTATTAACGTTTGATCGTTGGCAAGATAGTAAGAAAGTAAACAAACCGATTTTTATTACCTTTGATGATGGCTATAAAAATAATTTAAACGCTTTTGCCATTTTCCAAAAGCTTTCCACAAGGCAATTTAAGCCTACAGGGACCATTTTTGTCATATCGGACTTTATCGGCCGGTCAAATCGTCTTTCAAGAGTGGATTTAAAACGGCTATCAGACTCTGGTTTGATCTCAATTCAATCACATACTGCGACACATCCAGATTTAACGAAAGTGGAAAATCTAAAGTATGAATTAAAGGAATCCAAAGAAAAAATCCAGCAAATAACAGGCAAACAGGTAATTGCTCTAGCCTATCCTTTTGGAAACACGAATGAACAAGTAATGGCAGAAACGAAGAAGTATTATTTGTTTGGCCTTACAACCACCCCGGGACCTTTTTCGCAAACTGGTATAAAAAATGAACTATATTTGCTGCCTAGAACCTATATTAAATATTCAACAACAATCGAGGAGTTTGCAAAAGCAGTGAAGATAAAATAAAGGATGACGATTACCTGGACAAGGTAATCGTTTTTATACTTGTTTTAATCTTTCATTAAAACAAATTTCGCTTGGATACAAATACATTCTTTAGAGGGAGGTTAGGGAAGGCTGTTGCGCTAAGTGTGTGGGAATCGTGTTATGTTATTGATAAAATTCTGTAAACTGTCCGAAATCTCGATGTAACTTAACATCGTTATAATAGGTTAAACATGATGTAGGGCGGGTGTTTTTATGGAAGAAACCATAGCAAAATCGTATTTACAGAAATCGCTAGATGAGTGGAAAGATGATATTTCATTAGTCTTGGCTGAAATTGCTAAAGAATATGATGAGGTAGCACAGGAATTAAAAGTGTACTCATACAAATATGGAATCACCAAACAGGTGATTCAATCGACTGTAAATGAGGAAATCATTGAAAAAATTCGTGAAATGTACCATAAACCATTTGAAGAAAGCTATAACCAACTGAAGGAATACATAAAAGATCTCGAAGAAAAAAGAAGAGTATTTCAAATGTTTATTCAAAAAATTGAAGAAGTGACAAAAAAAGAATCTGCTCGGATTACTACTTACTAGGAATTATGAATGACAGATTTTTGTCGAAGCAACCCAATCACGTTTCTTGATTGGGTTATTTTTTTGATAAAAGCAGGTGAAACAGTCAGATTGTGTCCTGCATATATTGAATAACAGAAATAAACTGTGAGGTGTGAAACAAATGATCACGGCCACTATTGGTAATAAAACGTATCGAATCCATGATAACCTCGAGGATTATTTTCAAACGTTTCGCTCACATGTGATTGGGGTGAACCAAGAATTTGATTCCCCCTTTGGAAAAAAGAAAATTATCTATGCGGACTGGACGGCAAGCGGCCGTTTATATAGGCCTATTGAACAAAAAATATCTGAGGTTTTCGGACCATATATGGCCAATACACATACAGAATCAAATATTACCAGTTTAATGATGACGGGAATATATAAACAGTCGAAGACTATTATTAAGGAACATGTAAATGCGGATCAGCATGATGTCGTGATTCTCGATGGCTTTGGGATGACTTCTGTTATCAATAAATTGCAGCGAATATTAGGTATTCGCGTACCTGAACGGTGGAAAGACCGTGTTCAACCTGCTGAACAGGAACGCCCGGTTATATTTTTGACACATATGGAACATCACTCGAATCAAACTTCTTGGCTCGAGACGCTGGGGGAAGTTGTGATTATAAATCCTGATTCGGATGGAAGGGTGAACATTCATCATCTTGAACAGCTGCTAAACTTTTATCAGGACCGCCGGTTAAAAATTGGCTCATTTACGGCCTGTTCAAATGTAACCGGGATTCAAACTCCCTATTATCAACTTGCAAGACTCATGCATCAACATGGTGGACTTTGTTTTGTTGATTTTGCTGCATCAGCTCCATATGTAAAAATTAATATGCATCCGCAAGATCCACTCGAAAAACTTGATGCGGTCTTTTTCTCACCACATAAGTTTTTAGGAGGACCAGGCACAAGTGGAGTCTTGATCTTTGATTCACGATTATATAAGAACAAGATTCCTGACAATCCTGGTGGAGGGACAGTATCTTGGACAAATCCTTGGGGTGAGCACCAATATTATCCAGACATTGAGCTGCGAGAGGATGGTGGGACACCAGGAATTCTCCAAGCTATTCGCACCGCCCTTTGCTTAAATTTGAAAAGCCAAATGGGTGTTGAAAATATAATGAAAAGGGAGAAAGAACAGCTTAAACTGCTCCTCTCAAACTTAAGGGAAATATCTGATGTTCATATACTAGATGGCCATTTAAAGGACCGTCTTGGGATTGTTTCGTTTTATATTGACTTCATTCATTATAATTTAATCGTTCGTTTATTAAATGATCGATATGGGATTCAAGTAAGAGGAGGCTGTTCCTGCGCCGGAACATACGGACATTACCTGTATCAAATTGATCAAGAAGCCTCCAAGCAGATTACTGAAAAAATTAACCTTGGAGATTTGTCTAATAAACCAGGGTGGGTACGCTTCTCTGTACATCCTATTATGACAAATGCAGAAATTTTATTGTTTGTAAAAGCAATAAAGGAAATCATAATAAATATAGACAAATGGAAAAAAGATTATGTATACGATGCAGCAAGTAATGATTATTTTTATATTCATCACATTCGAGAAGATATGTCCCCACTCTTCCGCTTCGAATGATTTATTAAATTGGTCAATAATGGCCAATTTTTAATTTTCTATACCCTAACCCCCATTGGTATATTGTGATATAATGAAGAGAATGTTGTATTGAATTTGTGTTTTAATAGGAATTGCGTTAGACTTCTGCTGGAATATCGCCTAAAATCGAAATTATAGAGGTGAATGAAATGATCTACAATGATAAATCAATGAATCGTCTAAAACGAGCCGAAGGACAGATAAAAGGAATTATGAGAATGATGGAGGAAGGAAAGGATTGCAAAGAAGTAATAACCCAGCTTTCTGCCGCAAGATCAGCAATTGACAGAACAATTGCTGTCATTGTCAGTTCCAATCTCGAGCATTGCATTCGTGAATCAATAGAAGGGGGCAAGGGTGATTCGTCTAAGCTTGTTGAAGAAGCTGTTAATCTGCTTGTTAAAAGCAGGTAAACATAAGAACGTCTATTTTTAGGATAGGCGTTCTTTGTTTTATCCTGTTCTTTTTTAGGCAACGGCTCTCTTGTTGGGGCATATGCATCGTGACATCTTTCAGCTCGCAGACATGGTGCCAATGGAACAAGCTCAATATTCGATCTTAAATTGTGAGATTTTTGATTGAAAAAGACCGATTATAAATCACCCTTTTTTATTTCTGAACTACTGTTGCCAGCTTATTTTTTTCAATCGAAAGATTCATTCGTAGTGTCCATATAAAGTAAATGGAACCTAGACTAATGTAGAATACACCACCCACTAATCCCATCATCCTTGGTGAGATGAATTCTAATAATACTCCCGTCATGAACATAGATATTCCAATGAAGGTATTGGCAATGGTTACGGACAGACCAAAATAAATGCCGTGGAATTGTGGCGGAAGGGTTTGCATGACCGCAGTATCCATAAGTGTATTTCCCACCCCGCTAAATATTGTTAAAATCCCAAACAAGATAATTACATGAACAAACGAGTGAGCTTGGCTGATACTACATAAAATCACTCCTTCCATGAAAAGGCATGTGAATGCAACAGAGAGAAATCTTCCTGTTATCCACTTGGTTAACAAAGGGCTGATGATAAAACCTGTCCCCAATACACTATAAAGTACACCTACACCAAGATCTCCTGTATGGAATGTTTTAACGGCATAAACGCTGAGTAGAACATTTTCAATGCCATTTACTAATGGAACAAGAACATCAAACGTAATCAGCATGAATAAGAAAGAGGAAGCCATTATAAGAGGAAACATTCTCCCAGACCGCTCGTGTTCTATCCCCGCATTATTAATAGGTTTATTTGATTCGAGACTTGGAATCGTCCGAATGACGAAACCGGCAATTAAAAAAGATACAATGTTAACTGAAAAGGCGGCCTTAGCACCAAATAGAAAGGAAACTAATCCACCGCTTAGGGCCCCAACAATTAAAACAAACCCCACTGAAACCTGTTCCCAGGAATTTACCTCTTTCATATGGACAGACTGAATAATGGCTGGGATACTCGCTTTCCTTGTTGGTCCGTAAAGGGCCTCTCCGCTAGATAATAGAAGTGAGCCAACATAAATAATCCACATATCATCGGCAGATTGGATAAATAAAAACGAAACAGCTATTAGTGCCCTTGAGAAATCTGTAAATTGTAGCAGGTTTTTTCGAGTCCATTTTTTTGCCATCTTACTGCTTAAAGGGCCAAACAAAAGGAAGGGGAGCATTCGTAATGCCATCGTGATCCCAACAGACAAACCGGAGCCCGTAATATTTAAGATCAATGCAAGCATAGCAACCTGACTAAAACGGTCACCAACACCATTGATAATCCCTGCAAAGAATAATTTCCTGTATGAATTTTCGTTTTTTAGAATATGATACATTTTCGACCCTCCAAATAAGATTATCATCTAATTAGAAAAACATCTAATTAGATGATAATAAAAAAGTATTTAAAAGTGAAGAGTTTTTGAAAAAATTCTAAAAAGATACAGTTCTGAAAAACTAATAGATCCTCTTCACAAATCGACAACTGCATTCTAAAATAAAATATAAACGAACTATAGTTAAAGTGCACTGCAAGGGGAGACTTTTCTTTGAAAAAGGTATATATTATCCACGAAAATAGCGACTGGACCATTCATTTAACGAATCGTTTAGATGAAATAGGAGTCCCATATGAAGAATGGCATCTTGATAAAGGCAGTTTGGACTTATCAAAAGAACCGCCTGAAGGGGTTTTTTATAACCGCATGAGTGCATCCTCACATACAAGGGGTCACCGTTTTGCACCGGAATTTTCAGCGCAAGTTCTTGCCTGGTTGGAAGCACATGGTCGAAAGGTATTTAACGGAACAAGGGCACTTCAGCTTGAGGTTAGCAAAGTGATCCAATACTTAGAACTAAATAAATTCGGGATCCCAACTCCTCGCACAATTGCGGCAGTTGGGAAAGAGCAAATTCTTGAGGCAGCAGCCGAATTTACCGGGATTCCATTTATTACGAAACATAACCGCGCAGGAAAAGGGCTCGGTGTTCAGTTATTTCAATCCATCAATGGATTAAGAACATATGTGGATGGACCTGCATTCGAAGAACCCGTTGATGGGATTACGTTAATCCAGGAGTACATACAAGCACCTGAGAGCTTCATTACGCGATGTGAATTTGTCGGTGGAAAATTTCTCTATGCCGTGAAGGTGGATACCACGGAAGGATTCCAATTATGTCCCGCAGATGCCTGCCAAATCGGCGATTTATTCTGTCCTGTAGGAGAGGAAAGGGAAGAGAAGCCAAAATTTGAAATCACGGAAAGTTTTTCAGATCCAATAATAAAAAAATATGAACAAGTATTAGCCGCTAATTCTATCCAGGTTGCAGGGATCGAATTTATCCGTAATGCTGCGGATGAAATTTATACTTATGATATCAATACAAATACAAACTATAATTCTGATGCGGAAGCAAAAGCAGGAAAATTCGGCATGCTGGAGCTGGCAAAGTTTTTGAAAGCAGAGCTTGAACTACTTACTAATTAATTATAAATAAAGAAATAAAAGAGGCTGTTTTTAAGTAGCCTCTTTTATTATAAGCATTATTCACCTTTAGCAGCTTGGATTTGTAAGTTGATTTTCACTTTGTCTCCGACTAGCACGCCGCCTGTTTCAAGTGCTGCATTCCAAACTAAGCCATAGTCTGAACGATTAACAGAGCCTGTTGCACTGAAGCCAGCCTTTTCATTTCCCCATGGATCTTTTCCTTGACCTTCGAAAGTAACTACGAAAGTTTCTTGTTTTGTTACACCACGAAGTGTTAAATTACCCGTAACATTGTATTCGCCATCATCCGTTTTTTCGATGCTAGTTGATGTGAACTTCATATTTGGATGATTTTCGACATCAAAGAAATCTGCAGATACTAGGTGAGCATCGCGATCTTTACTGCGAGTGTCTACACTTGCCGTATCAACAGAGAATTCAATGTTTGCTGTGGTTAAATCAGCTGGATCTGCTTCGATAGTTGCATTAAAGCTGTTGAAAGTACCTTTCACGTTTGCGATCATCATGTGACGAACAGAAAAATCTACACTGCTGTGTGCGGGATCGAGAGCCCATTTAGTTTTAGTCATCTTCTTTGCCTCCATTTTGTTATGAATGTATTTATCTTGAATTAAAAATAACTAATTTCAAGATAAATTATATGATGATGGCCGCTATATTGTCAATTGTTTTTATTAATTATTTTTGCATATTTTCAAATACTATTTATTAACAGTGGTGAGAAGGGCAGGGGTTGTATGAGGAGAAATAATAGAAATAGTCTTCCATTTATCATTTTATTTTTTATCCATACTTTCCTCCTGGGTTTTACCTTTTATAAGAACAAAAATAAAAAAAACATTTTTGTTTTGCTAGTAGCTAATATGGGATTTGCCTACCTATTGGAGTATTTTGTTTTAAACTTATTCAAGGCATATACCTATAAACCAAAGGTATTAAAAAATCACTTTCTAGACAACGTATTTGGGGCTGTTTTATCCCAAGCGATATTTATTCCATTTACCGCAGTGTTTTTAACCATTTTTAAATCAGGGTGGACCGCAAAGGTAATTGGCAGTATTTACTTTTCATTTATAGAATTATTATTCTTGCAGCTTAGGGTCTATAACCATACTTGGTGGAAAACTGTATATACCTTCACGCTCCTGCCGTTTTATTTCAAATGGAGTGATTCATGGTATAACAACATCATGAAGGAAAACTCAATCGTTCGTTTTGTATCCTATTTTTTGATGGTCATGGTTACAGAGACAAATTTATTATTAATATTGGCGATCTTCCGCAAATTTCGATTTGGAATTGGCAGGATTCATTCATGGAGGGAACACTTTATTTTATCTCCTTTATATACCATCACATTATCGATTTTTACTTCGTTCTCTCTTAAAAAAGATAATAATATGGGTGCAAAGCTAAGAGTGATCCTGTTTGCTGCATGTTTACAATATTTTTTTGAAAGGAAAAAGCTAATAAAAAATAATCTTCAATTTATAGAATTTTTATTAGTAAGAATTGTAATGGTGTTCATTTACGGTAAGTACAGGAAGTGGGTATATGGGGAAAAGGTAGAAAGTGGATAAAAGAAAAAGCAAACGCTACAGCGTTTGCTTTTTGAATAGTAAATCTCCTATTGAAAACACAAAAGAATCATGATAAAATGACATTTGGCATAAAATGTTTATTTTAAAAATAATTATAAATTATCTATTTTAACATTAACACACATATTTTTGAATGTCAAGCAATTGGAGCTAAATTTAATCTGGAGAGTGGTTGAATGAGCGAGTTACAAAACAATGACTGGCAGGTAGAACAAAAAAGAGTTAGTTCGATTGTAGAGGAAATTGATCAAAAGGTAAATAACTTAAAACAAAATACTGGCAAGGTTCGCTCAGATGTTCTTGAATTACGCAAAACCTTTTGGGAAGATGTAACCGTAAATTTAGATGAACCGGATGATATTACGGAAACAGCAGCAAGTATAAAGCAGCAGGCTGAATTGCTATCTGAACGTGAGCGGACACATAAACAATTGGATCAACACCTGAAAACGCTCGCCAAATTAAAATATTCCCCTTATTTTGGTCGAATTGATTTTTTGGAAACAGGCGAAAAGTCACCCGATAAAATTTATTTAGGAATTGCTTCATTGATGGATGAACAAGATGAAAATTTTTTAATCTATGATTGGCGGGCTCCTATTTCGAGTCTTTACTATGACTTCTCACCAGGGTATGCAAAATATAATACGCCAGAATGTACAATCGAAGGAGAAATGACATTAAAACGCCAATTTATTATTAGGAATTCAGATATTAAAGGAATGTTTGATACAGGGGTAACGATTGGGGATGAAATGCTGCAAGAAGTCCTGGGTAACAATGCGAGTACGCAAATGAAGAGTATTGTGGCCACAATTCAGCGTGAGCAAAATGAAATTATTCGTAACGAGCGTAGTAAAATTCTTCTCGTCCAAGGGGCGGCAGGAAGCGGAAAAACATCTGCAGCTCTACAGCGTGTTGCTTATTTGCTGTATCGGTATCGGGGGACATTGAATGCAGAAAACATTATGCTTTTCTCACCGAACCCACTTTTTAACAGTTACGTTGCTACTGTCTTACCTGAACTTGGTGAAGAAAATATGCAGCAATCTACTTTCCAGGAATATTTAAATCACAGGCTAGGAAAAGCGTTTGAAGTAGAGGATCCTTTTACACAAATGGAGTTTCTACTTAGTGGAAAAAATGATGAAGGTTATCAAACAAGAGTGGATGGAATCCGTTTTAAGGCAAGCCTGGATTTTAAAAAAATCATTGATCAGTTTGTTTCCCAATTATCCATCAAAGGCCTAATTTTTAAGGATTTATCCTTTAGAAGTGATGTAATCATCGCTAAAAAAGAAATTCATGAATATTTTTATTCTTTGGATGAAGGATACTCTATCCCAAACAGGATTCAGCTCGTCAAGGATTGGTTACTAAAAGAATTAAGACGTGCAATGAAACGGGAAAGTTCAAGAAGCTGGGTGGAGGAAGAAATACAATTCCTTGAAAAAGAAGATTATTTGGAGGTATATAAGAAGCTCCAAGAGAAAAATCGCTTTACGGACAATACATTTGATGATTTTGATCAAGAACAAAAGCTTCTTGCTGAAATGGTTGTGAAGGAGAAATTTAAGCCATTATTTGCAAGAGTGAAAAATTTGAAGTTTATTGATACCACTCACGTTTATTTGACATTATTTAAACAAGATGACAAATCAGAAGAAAGTCTTCCGTCAAGCTGGTCGAAAATTTGCAAGTTAACGGTGGAGAAGTTTAACCACCTGGTCATTCCGTATGAAGATGCAACACCATATGTATATCTTCAGGATTTAATCGAGGGTCGGAAATCAAACTCAGCGATCCGCCACATATTTATTGATGAAGCACAGGATTATTCACCATTTCAGTTTGCTTTTATTCAAAGACTTTTTCCTTATAGCAAAATGACCTTACTCGGTGACTTCAATCAAGCAATCTTTTCGGGTGCGACGGGTTCAGAGACCGTACTTACAGAATTAAATTATCGTAATGAAGATGTTGCTAGGTTTGTCCTTACTAAGACCTACCGTTCTACAAGGGAAATTGTCGAATTTACAAGCGGTTTGATTGAAGGTGGCGAAAAAATAGAACCATTTAACCGTAAGGGCAGAAAACCAATTATTGAGGAAGTAGAACATTACAAGATGAATAGTGCTATTCTCTCAAAAATAAAGGAATTAAAGCATGAGGGACATCGCACAATAGCGGTTATATGCAGGACTGCTGAAGAATGCAAGGCAGTATATGAGGCTCTTAAAAACGATGTTCCACTTCATTTAATCGAAAAAGGGACAGTTTCCTATGAAAAGGGTAATCTTGTGATTCCGTCTTATTTGGCAAAAGGGATTGAATTTGATGTGGTTATTCTTTATGATTGTTCCCAATACAAATGTGAAAGTGAACGAAAATTATTCTATTCGGTTTGTACCCGTGCTATGCATGAATTGCATATGTTTTCAACTGATGGGATCAGTCCGCTCATGGATACCGTGTCAAAGGAATTTTATACGGCAAAATAATAGGTTTTAAAAAAAGGTGCAGAATTCAAAAGCGAATTCTGCATCTATTTTAAAAAACTACTTTTTCCATTGCTTTTGCACTTGTTCAAAGGCAAGGCGCAATATTTCATCATCAGAAGTTTCCCGATTGGTAATGACATTCGTCAAGTAACATTTTCCTTCGAAGGTTATCGTTACATCTACTTGCACCATAAAAAATCACCTGTCTTTTCTAATTGATTGGATTAACGTGTGTCTTTAAAATGACACAACGATTTAAGATATGAAATCATTCAAATATTTATGACAAAAACGGTTCAACAATTGTATTAAAAAAACTTCCAAAAGGAAGCTTTAAACCTCGAGCACCATAAATTCCTCTGCAAATAACTGTACTTGGTTTCTATCTAATTTGTTCTTTTTCAGTAACGATTCTGCAATTACCAGATGAGCATGGATTGAAACATTTCTTTTTAGATCGCGAATTGACACATCGCCATTTAGTAATTGGATGGCTCTTTCTTTGATGTCTTGATTCTTAGAAGACTTGTATAGAAGATATGCAATACATGTAACCTTGTCCACAAAGTAACCCCCAATCAAGAATCGATTATTTTTTATTAATTCGACTACAATTAAAAAAAACCTGCTAATTTTCTGAAAATTATCAAAAAAATATGCCGTGAATAATTAAATAGTCCTTATCATACTGAAATTGTGTTGAATATTGCCTATTTGGTATAATATTTTATATAATATTGTTGGGATAAAAGAAAAATGATGATAGTCTGTGAATTTTACCTTGCTTCCCATTTGGGATGGGAGGTTTTTTATTTATCCAATGTTGACCAACGGGATGAAATAATCCCACACTATTAACTAAACTTTATACATATGATTTAGGAGGAAAACTCATGGAACAGACCTTAATCAAGGATTTGTACAGAAATACGGAAAGATATATTAACAAAAAATTACAATTATCAGGCTGGATTCGAACGATTCGTGATTCAAAAACCTTTGGGTTCATTGAATTAAATGACGGCAGCTTTTTTAAAGGAGTGCAGATTGTATTTGATGAGCAATTAGATAACTTTAAGGATATTGCCAAATTACCAATAAGTTCATCTATTAAAGTAGAGGGAGACTTTATTCATACACCAAAGGCGAAGCAGCCGTTTGAAATTAAAGCAACAAATATCTTACTTGAAGGAACTTCCAATGTCGATTATCCATTACAAAAGAAGAAGCATTCCTTTGAATATTTAAGAACGATAGCCCATTTGCGCCCTAGAACCAATACGTTTTCAGCCGTATTCCGTGTGAGATCACTTGCTTCGTATGCGATTCATAAATTTTTCCAAGAAAAAGGATTCGTTTATGTACACTCACCGATTATCACCGGTAGTGATACAGAAGGTGCAGGGGAAATGTTCCGAGTGACCACACTCGATATGGACAATCTTCCAAAAAGTGAAGAAGGTAAAGCGGATTTGACCCAGGATTTCTTTAATAAAGAAACGAATCTGACTGTAAGCGGACAGCTTTCGGCCGAATCATTTGCGTTGGCATTTCGGAATGTCTATACCTTTGGACCAACATTTAGAGCGGAGAACTCGAATACAGCACGACATGCAGCTGAATTTTGGATGATTGAGCCGGAGCTTGCTTTTGCTGAGCTTACAGATATTATGGATTTAGGCGAAGAAATGGTGAAATATGTTATAGGATACGTTCTCGAGCAAGCACCTGAGGAAATGAATTTCTTTAACAGTTTTATTGAAAAGGGCTTGTTAGACCGTCTAAATAATGCCCATATGGCAAACTTTGGCCGTGTGACGTATACGGAAGCAATCAAGTTGTTAGTAGAATCAGGTGAAGACTTTGCCTATCCAGTGGAATGGGGAGTTGACCTGCAAACGGAACATGAACGTTATTTATGCGAAAAGGTCTTTAAACGCCCAGTATTTGTTACTGATTATCCAAAAGAAATTAAAGCCTTCTATATGCGCTTAAATGAAGATAATAAAACAGTTGCTGCAATGGATTTACTTGTGCCGGGAATCGGCGAACTAATCGGCGGAAGTCAGCGTGAAGAACGTGAAGAGGTTTTAGCTGGAAAAATTAAAGAGCTTGGTATGAATGAGGAAGATTATTGGTGGTACTTAGAATTGAGGAAGTATGGTGGTACAAAACATTCGGGTTATGGAATTGGTTTTGAACGCCTAATTATGTACTTAACAGGAATGTCTAACATTAGAGACGTAATCCCGTTCCCAAGAACACCTGGTAATGCAGAATTTTAGATTGAAAAAAGGAGAAGACCAATTTCGCTGGAATTGGTCTTTTTTTATACTAATATTTTTGATTTCAATGATCTTGCAATTCTTCCTCGAAATAAAATGTGCCTGGATGTTCTTTCACGATATAAGAATATCTCTTCATATTCTTAACATACTGCCATTTTAAAATGGTGACAACTTCACCTGTTGCTTTTATGTTGACAGTTTGACCATTATTGTAGCGATTATTTGTGCTTTTCAAATTTAACACCCCTTTACTATTCCTCCTTAAGTATATCACAAAATGTATCGATTATTTTCCACTAAAAAAGCACGCGAAATCGCGTGCTTTTTGCCGATATTAATTTGCTAAATCACATTTCTCTAATGGAATGACCTTTGTTTTTTTCATGAATTTATAGCCAAACCATAAAACAAGGAATAATGGCAAGCCGATGTAGGAAACTAATGCTCCATTCCAGTCGATTTGGTCACCCATAAAGGCAGAATAGTTTTGTCCTAAAACGACAAACCCACAGACGGCAAAGGCGAAAATTGGTCCAAATGGGAAGAATTTTGATTTATATGGTAACAAGCTTAGATCCTTACCTTGGGCAACATATGCTCTGCGGAAACGATAGTGGCAAATGGCGATCCCAAGCCATGCGATAAAACCTGACATTCCCGAGGCGTTTAAAAGCCATATATACACGGTGCCATCTCCAAAGAAAGAAGCAAGAAAGGCTAAAGTTCCCACTAAAGTTGTGGCAATTAAGGCATTTACCGGCACGCCATTTTTATTGAGTTTACCAAGGAATTTAGGGGCTTTCCCTTGGCGAGCTAAATCCCATAGCATGCGAGTCGAAGCATACATACCGGAATTTCCGGCAGATAATACCGCTGTTAAAATAACGGCATTCATTACAGAAGCCGCAAAGGCAATTCCTGCTTTTTGAAAAACAAGGGTGAATGGGCTGACAGAAACATCCCCATTGGCAAGATTTCCATTTGTATAAGGAATCAAAAGTCCAATGACTAATATCGCTAAAACATAAAATAAAAGAATCCGCCAAAAAACTGATTTTACTGCACGTGGAATCGATTTTCCAGGATCATCAGTTTCACCGGCTGCAACGCCTAATAGCTCAGTTCCTTGGAAGGAGAATCCAGCAGCCATAAAGATTCCAAGCATAGCCATAAATCCGCCGTGGAATGGAGCATCACCAACTGTGAAATTTTTGAATCCAATCGCATGATCGCCCATAATTCCAAAAATCATTAATGTTCCAGTTATAATAAAGATTATTACCGTTACTACTTTTATTAAAGAGAACCAATATTCGGCCTCCCCAAATCCTTTTACAGAAAGATAATTTAATAGAAACATAATCACTAAAAAGATACTGCTCCATACTAATGATGGGGTATGTGGAAACCAGAACTTCATAATCATCGTGACAGCAGCTAATTCGGCAGCAATCGTAATCGCCCAGTTATACCAGTAATTCCAGCCGAGAGCAAAACCTAGGGCAGGATCAACAAATTTAGCTGCATAGGTGCTAAAGCTTCCGGCAACAGGCATATATGCGCCCATTTCGGCTAAGCTTTGCATTAAAAAGTACACCATTATACCAATGACAAGATAGGAAATGATTGCACCGCCCGGTCCGGCAGAATGAATGGCACCGCCGCTTGCAAGGAATAACCCAGTTCCAATCGTTCCACCAAGAGATATCATCGTTAGGTGACGTGATTTTAAGCTGCGTTTCAGTTCCGTCGTTTCTTTTTTTTGTGCCAATTCACCAGTATATACTTGTTCTTCTAATCGTCTTGCTGTTTGCATGGTCATGACTCCTTTATTAAATTTCTGTCCAGCTATAGCATCTGTCCAAGGCGCTTTAGCTTTTCTTACTTGGAAGGAGTTTGGAATAAAAAATGCCATCGAAGTAGAATCGATGGCATTGTCAATACCCCGCATCATACCTTCCGAAAGATAGCTCAACACGTATAGCTGGTAGGACTACACGTGACAGTTCTGTTCCTATTCGGAGACAGCCCCAGCATGTTTTTCTAGAGATGAAAAACACACTTCGGCAGCTTTTCCTTTCAAACGGAGTCAGGGGTGTCTCTGCACCTCGTCCGTTTTACTGATAAAAACCGCGACCTCTACCTCATCGGTTTGATGAGGATTTAGCATATAAAGTTTATATATTACTATAGTATAAATAATATTTTGAAATTGTCAATGCAAATAATTAACAGACAATTGAATATTATTGTAAAAAACTATTAATTTTACATTGCTACACAGAATCGGTATTATTTTTAAAAAGAATAAGTGGAAGGAGATGAAAAAAGTTGCAGTTTCTTGGTTTAATACTGGGCTCCCTCATAGTAGTGCTTGGATTTAATCTCTTCTTAATTCCGCATCAGGTCTTAAGCAGCGGACTTAGCGGTATTTCAATGTTATTTGGGTTAATTACTCCAATCAATACGGGCCTGGCTAATTTGCTTTTAAATCTTCCTTTATTGATTATGGGATATAAAATGCTTGGAAAAAGATTTATAATGAATTCAATCTTTTCAGTATTTATTATCTCACTTGGATTATATTTGGTTCCTGTGCATGAAATTGCTAAAGATACCATATTATCGTCAATTTTTGGTGGTGCCTTAACGGGTATTGGAGTTGGAATCGTGTTTCGCTGTTCTGGTTCAACTGGGGGATTTGACATCATCGGCATGATTGTATCAAGGAAAAGAGATTTCCCGATTGGGACATTACTTTCGGGTATGAACGCTGTAGTAATTGTTATTAGCGGCTTTTTATTTAATTGGGATTCGGCACTTAATACATTGGTATCAATTTTTGTGACAGGTAAAGTGGTGGATGCCATTTATACCGACCATGCGAAACTAACCATCATGATTATTACAGAGAAGGGGCAAGAAATGAGAGCTCACTTACTGACAAACTTATACAGAGGCTTGACAATCATGGACGGTGTCGGTGGATATTCTAATGACCAACGAAATGTATTAATTACAGTTATTTCAAGGTACGAGTTAAATGAAGTGAAAAATCTAATTACTGAAGTGGACCCTTCTGCTTTCGTCAATATTACAGAAACCATTGAAGTAATGGGATTATTCCATCGTCCGAATCCAACTTAGATAAAAAATGGGCATGCACCAAAAGGGCATGCTTTTTTTATTTAGCATTTTTATCTTTAAGAGAATGTTCGCGTCTTTTCACCCAATTCATTAGCATCTTGATTACTTCTTCAAGTTCTTTTCCAAAGGGTGTTAATTCATATTCCACTTTTTTAGGAGAAATAGTAATGAATTTCTTGACAATCAATCCTTCATTTTCCAAGTCACGTAATCTTTCTGTTAATAGTCGATCAGAAATTCCAGGGATGGAGGAAATGATTTCATGGTATCGTTTTGGACCTTCTAATAAAGCATAAATAATAGCACCCACCCACCGTTTGCCGATAAATTCAATAGCATTATGGAAATTGGTACAAGTATGCTGATTTTCCTTCTCACTGCAGTTCAGGTCATTAGTTTTTTTAGGCTCACCCATTTTAACATACCTCATTTTTACTTTTCTAACTTAATAATACCATATTTGTTATGCTTGACGGTAGATACTTACTAATAGTAAGATGATTTTGTACTTACTTTTAGTAAGTTATTTTACACTAGGAGGAAATCCCAAATGCAAACTGTCTTATCAAAAAGTCTGTCTGAATTAATAAAAGAACGTCACTCAGTTAGAAAATATGATCCAACTTATAAAATCTCACATGAGGAAATTAAAGCTATACTAAGGGAAGCGACACAAGCGCCATCCTCAAGTAATCTTCAGCCTTGGCGTTTTATTGTGATCCAAGAACAAGAAACAAAGAAAGAGCTTAGAACCATCGCAAACAACCAAGAACAAGTTGAAACTGCTTCAGCCGTTATTGCAGTACTTGGTGATAAAGAGATGTATAAGAGTGTGGAGAAAGTATATCAAAGTGCCCATGAAGCTGGTTATGTGGATGAAGAAAATATGGAGCGATTAATCGCGAGTACTAAAAAAACGTATCCATTTGCTACTGAAGAAACTAGAAAAAATATTGCCGCATTTGATGCCGGACTAATTTCTATGCAGATTATGCTAATTGCTAAAGACAAAGGTTATGATACTGTCCCAATGGGTGGTTTTAACAAAGAACAATTCGTGGAAAAGTTTAAAGTATCTGATCGCTATTTCCCAGTTGTTTTGATACCTATAGGAAAAGCTGCTGCACCTGCATTTAAAACAACGCGCTTACCTTTAGAGGATGTGTTAATCGATTTTAAATAAAGAAATAACCTTAAGTGAGCCATTAACAAATTATTCGGAAATCTGTTATAATAAAATGAAACGAAACTGGTTATACGTGGAGGTTGTCCGATGTAAAAAACCTTACTTTTTTATAAAAAATTTAATATAAAAAGTGAGGGTGTTTTATGTCCAATTTTCTCGGAAAACAAGCTTCTTTCCGGTTTCTTTGGTTTGGGCAAATGTCTGCCAATCTTGGTGATATTTTATATGTGGTATGTTTAATCAAATTGATCTTTGATGCGACTGGTTCCGTCACCTATATGTCACTTGTGCCGTTTTTTACTACCATTTCTGCTCTCATTAGCGGGTTATTGGCACCATTGGTCATCAATAAATACAAGCTCAAATCGATCTTGTTTTTTTCCCAAAGCGGAAAAACATTGTTTCTATTAGTCCTGTGCATTTCTACTGTGGTTAATGAAAATGGGTTGCTGTTTTGGATTTATTTGCTCATCTGCCTTATTTCTTTTTTAGATGGATGGGCATCTCCTGCTCGAAATGCACTTGTTCCAAGTCTTGTAGAGGAAAGTAATCTTGTGAAAACCAATAGTTTACTCTCCATTTCTGATCAAATCGTTCAGCTCATTGCTTGGCCCATCGGAAGTATCTTGTTAGTTGCTCTCGGTGCTGAATACATTCTATGGTTAACCTTAAGTTTATTTCTGCTATCCACAGCATTTATGGGGTTCATCAAACATGGTACCAACCAGCAGTCAGATGAAGAGCAATCGCGAATTGACGCCTTAAAAGAAGGCTGGAGGATCATCTGGAATTCGAAGCAGCTACGGACCATCAGTTTCATGAATATCCTCGAAACCTTTGCTAACGGTGTTTGGATTGCTGCTATTTTGTTTGTCTATGTTGCGGAAGCCTTAAACAGAGGCGAGAGCTGGTGGGGATTTATTAATGGTTCTTTTTTTGCAGGAATGCTATTTGGCGGTCTGCTCATTTACCGTTTTTCACACATTTTAGAAAAAAATTTAGGAAAAACAATCCTTTGGTCCACCTTTAGTCTAATTGTGATTACTTTTTTGTTTGGTATGACCTCGATACCTTGGTTTGCTTTATTCGTTTCTTTTTTGTTCGGATTACCGCAAATGGCTCGTGATGTGGCAGAGACCACTATTATCCAAAAAAGCGCAAAGGAACAACTTTTAGCTAAAGTTTATTCCGCCAGAGGTACATTGATATTTGGAGCATTTGGTATTTCATCACTTGTGATGGGGGCAATTACCGAAACGTTTGGTGTAAGAACCACCTTTATTGTGGCAACTGGACTTTTTCTTTGTTCTTTTTTTGCTGCTTTTATGAGTAGGAGATATCTTTTCTTAGATACAAAGAAAAAAGTAGTTAAATCTGAATAATAATTATAGGGGAAACCACTTGATGGTTTCCCTTTTTTAATAGAAAATAACACTATATACATATTACAAAAGGAGATTAGGAACAATGCGGCCCATCATAATAGGCATATTTTCTGCTTTCTTTTTTGCATTTACATTTATATTGAATAGATCGATGGAGCTTGCAGGGGGAAGCTGGGTATGGAGTGCATCCTTGAGGTATTTCTTTATGGTTCCCTTTCTTTTCATCATAGTAATAGCGAGGAAAAATTTAAAACCATTATTTCTGGAAATGAAACAGCGTCCTGCTGCATGGTTACTTTGGAGTTCAATTGGCTTTGGATTATTTTATGCTCCTATTTGTTTCTCTGCAGCATATGCCCCTGGATGGCTAATTGCAGGGACATGGCAAATTACAATCATATCTGGTTCCTTGCTAGCACCACTCTTTTATGAAACGGTGATGACTGATAAAGGTCCAATCCGGACAAAGGGAAAAATTCCTTTCAAGGGTTTAGGGATGTCTTTTATCATTTTACTTGGAATTATTTTGATGCAGATAGAACAGGCTAATCATTTGTCAATTATTGCCTTATCCTTGGGCGTATTACCGGTCGTCGTTGCATCTTTTGCTTACCCTTTAGGGAATAGAAAAATGATGGAGGTATGCGGCGGGCGCCTTGATGTTTTCCAACGTGTTTTAGGAATGACGATTGCTAGTTTGCCCTTTTGGATTTTATTATCCATTTTCGGACTGATTGATGGGGGACCGCCAAGTTTTGAGCAAACGATGCAATCTGCACTCGTGGCCATATCCTCTGGAGTGATAGCCACCATCCTTTTCTTTCACGCGACAGATCTTGTAAGAGGAGACATGCAGAAGCTTGCCGCAGTGGAGGCAACGCAATCAATGGAAGTTTTATTCGCTGTTATCGGAGAATTGTTACTCTTAAATTCCTTAATGCCTTCAACACTATCTTGGAGCGGTATGGTATTGGTAATGGTTGGTATGGTGCTGCACAGCTATGTTTCAAACAAAATTGTAAAGCCAAAGATTCAAAAAGTAAGTGCATAGGTAGTGTTCAATGAGATTTGAATGACGAATCCTTATCAATTCAATTGATAAGGATTTTTTTGCTGATTGTATAACTTTCCTATCAAGCATTAGGCAACCACGCCTCTGTCTTCGCCAATTCCGCGATTCTTCTTTACCACTTCTAAATTAACCATTAAGATAGGGAGACAGCTTATCGATTGTATCCTGCAAAATAGCTGCATTTTTCTTATACATCGCTTTTGATTTTTCACAATTGGTTTCTAAAGAAAATATTTCTAAGTCTGCCTGAGTTTTTTTCAAGGTTGCAAGTAATAACGGGCGCGCGGCTGGAGAAGGTACTTTAATCTTATCATCATAAAGATCAACTGTTATATCTCCATATGAATCGACCTGACCAAGAAAAACATTATCAAGGGTCACTCCTAGTTTTTCTAACTCGGTATATAGCCAGCCCCTGCCTTTTCCGGCACATCTTAGTGCTTCATCAACAATATTCCCGTCCATAATGACTGTTTGCGGCTCTTTTTCATTCGGCATTTTCATTTGTAAATCTTTAGGTGTTAATGGACGATGTTCTTTTTTTAACAAGGCGGTTAAATTTCCTCTTGGCTCTAATACCGCAAATTCAACGTCTGCGACCTTGAAAATATCTTTTTGTCTTAGAAGGGCTGAAAGTTCATCTATTGTATACTTTTCCTTTTTTAAATTATTCTCTAAGATTTTCCCATCTTGAATAACAACGGTACCTTTACCTTCAACGAAGTCGCTGAATTTTTTACTTTTTATCGATATATAATTAGACAAAAAAGTAATAAATCCAAACACAATAATGGCTAATGCTCCGTGATAAACATTTGACTCCAGGCCTGTAACAACCTCGCCTGCAATACTTCCAATCGTTATACCAGCAACATACTCAAAAAAGGAGAGCTCAGAAATCTGTTTCTTTCCAAGACCTTTTGTGGTAATGAATAGAAGCAGTAGGAAAATCAAAGAGCGAATGATAATAAAAATCCAACCTGGCATCGGTTCTCACCTCAAAAAATTATGAACCTTTGTATTGCGGTTCATGTCGTTCAAGTTCTAAAACACGGTATTGTAAATCCTTTTTTACATCCCCAATAAGTAAACTTGTTTCATGGAAAATAACTTTCGCTTCTTCATCAAGTGAATTTAATGCTAAGGAAGATAGTTGTGCTTCAATTCCCTTAATGGTGGAAAGACATTGTTTGACGTTTGAAGCAATTGTCATAATAGTAACTTCCTTTCATAGGAAATTCTAAAAATGAAAAAGGGGTTGGCTAAAATCGCCAACCTAGCTGCTTTATTGATTGTACTGCGGCTCTTCAGACAAGATTTCTTGAATGCGTGGTTCAAGGCTGTCTAGAACGGATTGTGTTTGCTGGGCCGCTTGTTGATAAAGTTGTTTTGCATTTTGATTATCTGTTGCAAGTGCGAAAGTTTCAAAACTAGCCTGTGCACTTTTTAAACCTGCAAGCGCCTGTTTTACCTGTGTTCCTACTGTCATCATTAATCCTTCTTTCGTTTTTAGAATTTGAAATTACAAAAATAGTATGTGGATTATCCATTTGCTTATGTATGGTTTTCTTATGATTTAAACTGAAACTTTTTCCAATCATTGAGAAAAGCAGTAAAATAAAATATTGTTACTTTTTTTAAACATTCATGAATATAGTTGTAACAACCAATTTAAAAAAAGAGGTGATTATTATTAGAAATACAGGAAAGGATGATTTTGTCAAAGGATTTGTACCACACCATAATCATGGATCTGTTGATTATACCGGGGTTAGTTCGGGCCATGTGCACCAATGCTTGGATGTAACCTCACCACCGATACCGACTCAAGATGGGGGACATATCCATTATACAGAAGGATATGTACTTTTTGAGGACGGACACACACATCACTATCGAGCCTATTCAGGCCCCGCAATCCCTGTAGGGAACGGAATGCATGTCCATTATTATGACTTCCAAACAACGGAAGATGATGGTCATAGTCACCATGTAAAAGGCGTTGATCAGCCAGCACCAGGATCAAAATAACCGTTAAAAACCAATCTTGTATTAGGTTGGTTTTTTTGTTTCTCCTTTCTAGGTAAAATTTTTTAAGAAAATTGCGTCAAATGTTTTTAGTAAATGGTAAATATCAGGTAAAATAAAAGAGAATAACAGATAAACATGTGGGGAAGGTAAACTTCCCATTCATGCAGGGGGGAACATTTTGTTTTTATTAAGAAGGAGAGCATCGGACGAAGAAAATTCTGTTAAGCTAGTTGCCTATACCATCATTTTATTTATAAGCAGCATATTTGTACCATTTGTCATTGTTTCATCCTATCAGAGCATGGTCTATTTTTCCCGCTCCTATTGGTTTTTTTCTACACCATCTTCGGCATATATCACTTTTATGGGTGGAATGATATTTATTGCTGTCATTTTGACCATTTATCTTATCTTTAGACAGAAATGGGAGGGCAAAAAATTAAAATGGATCACGGCTATTTTAATCCTAGCGAGTATTCCCGCATTTATATTAAGCCTGACCAATTATTATTATTTGGATAATGATGGTATCCACTATAATGGTTTGACTGGCTTAAAGGAAAAAGAGTATAGATGGAGTAAAATGGATATGGTACATATTATTTATAAAAACCATCAAGGTACGACTATTATATTCCAATATAAATTTGAGATGGCAGATGGTAATAAAATCACACTTCCATTTAATGATAAGCTCTCAGAAAATAAATTTAGGATTGAAGAAATAATTAAAGAGTACAAAATTCCTGTTAAAGATAATTTTAATAAACCGATTGTGGATTAAAAGAAAGGTCTTCCTTTTTGTAAGGAGGACCTTTCTTTTAATTTATCATGTGCTAGCTTCCTTTTATTTTTTAGCCCCAACAATTTTCAGCGATTGTTTTAGAATCGGTATATTTTCAATTATTTAAGAAAAGATATTTTCGAAAAGGAGTTGACTATGATGTTAAAGAAAAAGGAACCAACACTTGCTCCGGGATTGGATGATCAGGAAGAATTAGATCAGAGCGCAACAGAAAATGAGGTAGAAAAGGGGGAATATACGAGTGTGACAACACTCTCCTTTGATGAAGTCGATCCAAGTTAGCAAAAGATGAAGCTGCCTTCAAATCAGGCAGTTTTCTTTAATTATAAGAGCACCTAAATAAATAAGCATAAAAATATAAATAGCAGTCAACTTTCGTTATAATAAATATACAATGTTATTTTTGAAAGGGGCAAGATAATGACAGGAATTCAAGAAATTAGTTTAATCGAACAGCAGGAAGCCATTATGGCAAAAATTCAGCACCGAAAGTTGACAAAAAGAAAAATTTTACAACGAATATTGTTAATTACAATTGGTGCGATCTTAATGTCTGTGGGACTTGAAATATTCCTCGTTCCCAATAATGTTATTGATGGCGGGATTACGGGCATTTCCATCATGCTTTCCTATATGACAGGATGGAAACTGGGAATTTTCCTTTTTATTTTTAATATTCCTTTTTTCTTTATAGGCTACAAACAAATCGGAAAAACCTTCGCATTCTCTACACTTTATGGCATTGCCATACTTTCGATTGGAACGACTTTACTTCATCCGGTTCCAGCATTTACTCAAGATATTCTTCTTGCGACCGTTTTTGGGGGAATTGTACTTGGGATTGGTGTTGGTTTGGTCATACGGTACGGGGGTTCACTAGATGGGACTGAAATTCTTGCCATTCTCTTTAATAATAAACTTCCTTTTTCCGTCGGTGAAATTATTATGTTCTTTAATCTATTCATCCTTGGGAGTGCTGGTTTTGTGTTTTCGTGGGATAGGGCGATGTACTCGTTAATTGCTTATTTTGTTGCTTACAAAACGATTGATATTACCATTACTGGACTTGATGAATCCAAATCCGTTTGGATAATTAGTGACAATGCCAGGCAAATTGGCGATGCCATTATGAATCGCTTAGGTCGTGGGGTTACTTACATCAATGGTGAGGGAGCCTATTCAGGTGATGATAAAAAAGTTATTTTTTGCGTCATCAATCGTCTTGAAGAAGCGAAATTGAAGGAAATCGTTACCGAGAATGACGACAGTGCCTTTTTAGCAGTGGCGGATATCGCTGAAGTTCGTGGTGGACGATTTAAGAAAAAAGACATTCATTAGGAATATAAAAATAAAAAGGAAAATATATGATTGTCGTTTTGGGGAAGTTTTGTGAAAAGTATTGTAATTTTTACACAGTTTATGTCGTTAATTAGGGAATTAGATAATTAACTTGAAGGTGTATTTTGTCGTACTTTGCGCTTACCTAGGAAATAGTTTTACGAAAATTAGGATATTTCCAAAAAAAGATGACAGATTATTCTGCCATCTTTTTTGGATTTTAAAATAAAAGTTCATAAACTTCATTAAGTTCAAAAGCCCTCTTTTCATCCCTTTCCTCTTTTGCATAGGTAATTTCCTTTGGCAGCATATGATTTAAAAAATTTATTTCTTTTTGATTTAAATCTCTAACAAATGCACCTTCCGTTTTATAATTCCCCTCCATTAGCTTCTTGTAAAGATCCCTGCCTTCTGAATGTTCTTCCGTATAA